>Ga0209913_1000225_pt1 | contig 57250 bp, 60 predicted proteins | sample PersoiDNA2013203_FD_185805 | JGI IMG/M metagenome (GOLD analysis project Ga0209913, IMG submission 185805) | Permafrost soil microbial communities from the Arctic, to analyse light accelerated degradation of dissolved organic matter (DOM) -... | ecosystem: Environmental > Terrestrial > Soil >...
TGGGCCGTATGGCTTATCATTAGCCCCCTAACGACGCTCACCAAGGTTCTCCCCGGCATGCTGGCTATCTTCCTCACCACCCTCACCATCACCGCGCCGGTGTTTGCCATGTTGTTCCTCGGTGTGCTGCTCAAACGCATCAACTGGATCAACGACAGCTTTATCCACACCGCGTCGTCGCTGGTGTTCAACGTCACCATGCCGGCGCTGCTGTTTCTCGGCATTCTGCATGCCGACCTGCATTCGGCGCTCAAGCCGGGTTTGCTGATCTATTTCGCCGTCGCCACGCTGTTGAGCTTTGCCCTGGCCTGGGGCTGGGCGATTTTCCGCTGCAAGCGTGAAGACCGGGGCATCTACACCCAGGGCGCCTTTCGCGGCAATAACGGGGTGATCGGCCTGGCGCTGGCGGCCAGCATGTACGGTGACTACGGCATCTCTCTCGGTGCGATCCTCGCGGCGTTGGTGATCCTGTTCTACAACACGCTGTCGACCATTGTGCTGGCGGTGTACAGCCCGGTGATCAAGTCCGACCCGTGGAGCATCTGCAAAAGTGTGCTGGCCAACCCGCTGATCATCAGCGTGATCGCGGCCGCGCCGTTCGCCTATTTCCAGATCGGGTTGCCGGGTTGGCTGGAAAAATCCGCGCAGTACCTGGCCGACATGACATTACCGTTGGCGCTGATCTGCATCGGCGGCACCTTGTCGCTGGCGGCGTTGCGCAAGAGCGGCAACATGGCGTTGAGTGCGAGCTTGATGAAGATGATCTGGCTGCCGGTGGTCGCCACCCTGGGGGCGTGGTTGCTTGGATTTCGCGGGCCGGAATTGGGGATTCTGTTCCTGTACTTCGGCGCACCGACCGCGGCCGCGAGCTTTGTGATGGCCAGGGCGGCCGAGGGCAATCATGAGCTGGCGGCGGCGATTATCGTGATCACCACCTTGATGGCTGCGGTGACCACGAATATCGGGATCTTCGTGTTGCAGGCGGGTGGCTGGATCTGAATCTTGCGATAGCTATCTGAGCGTCACGGCTTATCTGCCTGATACGCCTCAATCACTTCCTGCGCCGCCCGAAACGCATCGATCGCCGCCGGCACACCGGCATACACCGCGCAATGCAGCAGCGCCTCGCGGATTTCCTCCACGGTGCAGCCATTGTTCAGCGCGCCGCGCACATGGCCTTTGAGTTCCTGCGGGCACTTGAGCGCGGTGAGGGCGGCGAGGGTGATCAGGCTGCGTGTCTTCAGCGGCAAGCCGTCGCGGTTCCACACGCTGCCCCAGGCATGTTCGTTGACGAAGTCCTGCAGCGGCTGGGTGAATTCGGTAGCGTTGCCCAAGGCGCGGTCGACGAACGCATCGCCCATCACCTGACGACGCATTTCTACCCCTGGCTTTTTCGGATCGGTCATTGCGATTCCCTCTTGTGTTGGCGGCGCCAGGCTCGCAGCGTGCTGAACAACAGGAAAGCCACCAGCACTGGCAGGACGTAATAGAGCATCAGTTGTTCAAGTTTGTTGGCCAAAGGCATGCCGGTGGTGAATGCCATCACATGCAGCCCATACGCCAGGTACAGCCCCAGCAGCACCAGGCCTTCGGCACGGGTCACGCGGTAGCCGGAATAAAACACCGGCAGGCACAGCACCACCACGCCGAGCATCACCGGCAGGTCGAAATCCAGGGCATTGGGCGACACCGACAGCGGCGAGGGCGCGAGCAGTGCGGTCAGCCCCAGTACGCCCAGCAGGTTGAACAGGTTGCTGCCGATCACGTTACCCACGGCGATTTCCCGCTGGCCGCGCAGGGCAGCGATCAGGGAGGTGGCCAGGCACGGCAGCGAAGTGCCGACACCGATCAGCGTCAAGCCGATGATGCGCTCCGACAGGCCGAGATCGCCCGCCACATCCACCGCCGCACCCAGCAACAAATGCCCGGCCAGTACCAGCACCAGCAATCCGCCGAACATCAGCAATACGCTGCTCAGCCAGGGCGCCTTGGCCACGGTGTCCAGCGTGCGTGGGCGACGTGAGTGGCGGGTCTGGTAGTGCAGCACGCCGAGGTAGGCCAGCAAGGCCACAAGCAGCAGCGAACCGTCGACCGGCGTCAGTTCTTCATTGGCCGCCAGGGTAAATACCAGCAGGCCGGCGAGGATCATCACCGGGATATCCAGGTGCACCAGTTGCCGCGAGACCCGCAGCGGAACGATCAGCGCCGACAGGCCCAGGGTGACGAGGATGTTGAAAATGCTGCTGCCGATCACGCTGCCCACCGCAATGTCGGTGTTGCCGGCCAGGGTGGCTTGCAGGCTGACGGTCATCTGCGGCGCACTGCTGCCGAAGGCGACGATCGTCAGGCCGATGATCAGCGGCCGCACCTTGAGACTGGCGGCCAGGCGCACGGCGGCGCGCACCAGGATTTCGGCGCCGACGATCAGCAACACCAGGCCGCTGATCAATTCGATCAGGCTCCAGGGCGATAGGGCGGTTAATCCGTAAATGGCCAGGGCTCCGTCTTCAATTGCTCAGGGCTTGCACCCGCACCCGCGCGGTGCCGCTGCCCAGCATGCCCAGTTGCGCGGCGGCCTGGCGTGACAGATCGATCAGCCGCCCACGGGTGTGCGGGCCGCGATCATTGATGCGCACCACCACGGATTTGTCGGTATCGAGATTGGTCACCTTGACCTGCGTGCCAAAGGGCAAGCGCCGATGGGCTGCGGTCAGGGCGTTCTGGTTGAAGGGTTCACCGCTGGCGGTTTTTTTGCCTTGGTGCTTGGCGCCGTAATAGGAGGCGGTGCCGGTTTCGTCGTAGCCATTGGGGTCGATGAGGCCGCTGGCGCAACCGGCCAGCAAAGAGAACAGGGCCAGGAGGCCGAGTAGACGCTTCATTATCAAGGTGCCCTCATCACAAATGTGGGAGGGGGCTTGCCCCCGATAGCGGAGCGTCAGTCACTACTGTTTTGACTGAATCACCGCTATCGGGAGCAAGCCCCCTCACACAGGAGGTCCGAGTCGAGCATGAAATCTCACCCGGACCGTTCACCGCTATCAGCCTTCGAGCTTGCTTTTCAGCAGTTCGTTCACTTGTTGCGGGTTGGCCTTGCCCTTGGAGGCTTTCATGGCCTGGCCGACAAAGAAGCCGAACATCTTGCCGCGCTTGGCTTCGTCTGCCGCGCGGTATTGTTCGACCTGTTCCGCGTTGGCCGCGAGCATGTCATCGAGCACGGCCGAGATGGCGCCGCTGTCGGTGACTTGCTTGAGGCCGCGCTTGTCGATGATCTCGTCGGCGCTGCCTTCACCGCTGGCCATGGCTTCAAACACGGTCTTGGCAATTTTGCCGGAGATGGTGTTGTCCTTGATCCGCAGCAGCATGCCGCCCAGTTGCTCGGCCGAGACTGGCGCTTCGTCGATCTCCAGGCCCTGTTTGTTCAACAGGCTGCCCAGCTCCACCATCACCCAGTTGGCCGCCAGCTTGGCGTCCCCGGCGATGCTCACGACTTTTTCGAAGTAGTCGGCTTGCTCACGGCTCGAAGCCAAGACGCTGGCGTCGTAGACCGACAGGCCGAACTGCGCCTGGAAGCGCTCGCGTTTCTGCGGCGGCAATTCCGGCAGGGTGGCGCGGACGTCATCGAGGAACGAATCCTCGATGACCACCGGCAACAGGTCCGGGTCGGGGAAGTAACGGTAGTCGTTGGCTTCCTCTTTGCTGCGCATGGCGCGGGTTTCGTCTTTGTTCGGGTCGTACAGGCGGGTTTGCTGGATCACCTTGCCGCCGTCTTCGATCAGTTCGATCTGGCGACGTACTTCGGTGTTGATCGCCTTCTCGATGAAACGGAACGAGTTGACGTTCTTGATCTCGCAGCGGGTGCCATACTCGACCTGGCCCTTTGGTCGGATCGACACGTTGCAGTCGCAACGTAGCGAGCCTTCGGCCATGTTGCCATCGCAAATGCCCAGGTAACGCACCAGCGCGTGGATCGTCTTGACGTAGGCCACGGCTTCCTTGGCGTTGCGCATGTCCGGCTCGGACACGATCTCCAGCAACGGCGTGCCGGCGCGGTTCAGGTCGATACCGGTGGCACCGTTGAACTCTTCATGCAGGCTCTTGCCGGCGTCCTCTTCCAGGTGCGCGCGGGTCACGCCGACACGCTTGATGGTGCCGTCTTCCAGCGGGATGTCCAGGTAGCCCTTGCCGACAATCGGCAATTCCATCTGGCTGATCTGGTAGCCCTTGGGCAGGTCCGGGTAGAAGTAGTTCTTGCGTGCGAACACGTTGTGCTGGCCGATCTCGGCGTCAATCGCCAGACCGAACATCACCGCCATGCGCACCGCTTCCTGGTTCAGCACCGGCAGCACGCCGGGCATGCCCAGGTCTACCAGGCTCGCCTGGGTGTTGGGCTCGGAGCCGAACGTGGTGGAGCTACCGGAGAAAATCTTCGATTGGGTGGCGAGCTGGGTATGAATCTCCAGCCCGATCACAACTTCCCATTGCATAGTGTTCTCCTCAGAAGCCGGTAGGGGTGCGAGTGTGCCAGTCAGTGTTCAACTGGTACTGGTGCGCCACATTGAGCAGGCGGCCTTCCTGGAAATACGGGGCAAGCAATTGCACGCCGACCGGCAGGCCATCGACGAAACCGGCGGGCATGGACAAGCCCGGCAAGCCCGCGAGGTTGGCGGTGATGGTGTACAGGTCTTCCAGGTACTCGGCGATCGGGTCGCCGGTCTTGGCGCCGATCTTCCAGGCCGGGTTCGGCGTGGTCGGGCCGAGGATCACGTCGACTTCTTCAAAGGCCGCCATGAAGTCGTTCTTGATCAGGCGACGGATTTTTTGCGCCTTGAGGTAGTACGCGTCGTAGTAACCGGCCGACAGGGCGTAGGCACCGACCATGATCCGGCGCTGTACTTCGGCACCGAAGCCTTCGCCACGGGAGCGTTTGTACAGGTCGGTGAGGTCTTTCGGGTTTTCGCAGCGATAACCGAAACGCACGCCGTCGAAACGCGACAGGTTGGAGGACGCTTCGGCCGGGGCGATCACGTAGTACGCAGGAACCGCGTGCTGGCTGTTCGGCAGGCTGATTGGCTTGATCACGGCGCCGAGCTTTTCCAGCTCCTTGACGCTGTTGTGGACCAGTTCGGCGATGCGTGGGTCGAGGCCGGCGCTGAAATACTCTTTTGGCACGCCGATGCGCAGGCCTTTGAGCGAGGTATTGAGGCTGGCGCTGTAGTCCGGCACCGGCTCATCGATACAGGTGGAGTCCTGTGCGTCGAAGCCTGCCATACCTTGTAACAATATTGCGCAGTCTTCGGCGGTGCGTGCCAGAGGACCGCCCTGATCGAGGCTGGAGGCATAGGCGATCATGCCCCAGCGGGACACGCGACCGTAGGTCGGTTTCAGCCCGGTGAGGTTGGTGAACGCGGCGGGCTGGCGGATCGAGCCGCCGGTGTCGGTGGCCGTGGCCGCCGGCAGGAAGCGCGCGGCAACTGCCGCCGCTGAACCACCGGATGAGCCGCCTGGCACGTGTTCCAGGCTCCACGGGTTTTTTACCGCGCCGTAGTAGCTCGACTCGTTGGCCGAGCCCATGGCGAATTCGTCCATGTTGGTCTTGCCCAGGGTCACGGCCCCGGCGGCGGCCAGCTTGGACACCACAGTGGCGTTGTAGGGCGCCTTGAAGTTGTCGAGCATCTTCGAGCCGCAGCTGGTGCGAATGCCCTGGGTGCAGAACAAGTCCTTGTGGGCGATCGGTGCGCCCAGCAGCGCGCCGTTCTCACCGTTGGCGCGACGTGCGTCGGCGGCCTTGGCCTGGCTCAAGGCCAGCTCCTCGGTGAGGCTGATGAAGCTGTTGACCTTGGGGTCGAGCGCGGCGATACGCGCCAGCAAGGTCTTGGTCAGCTCTTCGGAAGAAAACTTTTTGTCGGCGAGACCGCGGGCGATCTCGGCCAGAGTCATGTGATGCATGAAAGGCTCTTTCCCTTTAGTCGATGACTTTCGGAACCAGATACAGGCCGTTTTCGACCGCTGGCGCGATGGACTGGTAGGCCTCGCGATTATTGACTTCGGTCACGACGTCTGCGCGCAGGCGCTGGCTGGCTTCCAGCGGGTGAGCCAGGGGCTCGATGCCGTCGGTATTCACGGCCTGCATTTGGTCAACCAGCCCAAGAATGCTGTTCAGGGCTGCGGTGGTCTGTGGAAGATCGGCATCATTCAGGCCAAGCGAGGCCAGATGTGCGATTTTTTCCACGTCGGAGCGTTCAAGCGCCATGGGATTCTCCAGTGGAAAACAGAACGGAGGGCGTCCGTGTGTTAGATTGTCGGAACACTACCGCATTTCTACGGTCATATGGCCGCGATTGTGGGGGTTGGTGCGTAGAAAGTCGGCCAATTTAGCACATTGGCGCCTTGCCCAAAATCCCTGTCGTTGTTAGAGTTTGCCGCACTTTTTTACCCACGCGTTGCCTAGGGTCCTTTCCCCATGTTCAAGAAACTGCGTGGCATGTTTTCCAGCGATCTTTCCATTGACCTGGGCACTGCCAACACCCTTATTTACGTGCGCGAGCGCGGTATCGTCCTGAATGAGCCATCGGTTGTGGCTATTCGGACCCATGGTAATCAGAAAAGTGTCGTTGCCGTTGGCACCGAGGCCAAGCGTATGCTTGGCCGAACACCAGGCAATATCGCTGCCATTCGTCCGATGAAAGACGGCGTGATCGCCGACTTCAGTGTCTGCGAGAAGATGCTGCAGTACTTCATCAACAAGGTTCACGAAAACAGCTTTCTGCAGCCCAGCCCTCGTGTGCTGATCTGCGTTCCGTGCAAGTCCACCCAGGTGGAGCGTCGTGCCATCCGTGAATCGGCGCTTGGTGCCGGTGCCCGTGAAGTGTTCCTGATCGAAGAGCCAATGGCTGCTGCGATCGGTGCCGGCCTGCCGGTTGAAGAAGCGCGCGGTTCGATGGTGGTGGATATCGGTGGTGGTACCACTGAAATCGCCCTGATTTCCCTGAACGGTGTGGTGTATGCCGAATCCGTCCGTGTTGGTGGCGACCGCTTCGACGAAGCGATCATCACTTATGTGCGTCGCAACTACGGCAGCCTGATCGGCGAATCCACTGCCGAACGCATCAAGCAGGAAATCGGCACCGCTTATCCGGGCGGCGAAGTGCGCGAAGTCGATGTTCGCGGTCGCAACCTGGCCGAAGGCGTGCCGCGTGCCTTCACCCTGAACTCCAATGAAGTGCTGGAAGCTCTGCAAGAGTCCCTGGCCACCATCGTTCAGGCAGTGAAGAGCGCCCTGGAGCAATCGCCGCCGGAGCTGGCTTCCGATATCGCCGAGCGTGGCCTGGTACTGACCGGTGGTGGCGCCTTGCTGCGCGACCTCGACAAGTTGCTGGCCCAGGAAACCGGTCTGCCGGTGATCGTCGCCGAAGACCCGCTGACCTGCGTCGCCCGTGGCGGTGGCCGTGCACTGGAAATGATGGATAAACACACCATGGACCTGCTCTCCAGCGAATAAGTGGTTGCTGGTAAGCCCATGTTTCGCCCGCAGGCAGCACTTTGCAGTGCTGCCTGTTGGCGTTTATCTTCTTCAATCTGCATCCAGGCCGGTTAGATGCCGTATGAATAGAGAGAACATTTGCCTGGGAGGAGCGGCCTATTAAACCGCTTTTCGCCAAAGGCCCCTCATTGGGCGTGCGCTTATTGGTGCTGGTCGTGCTTTCGGTCGCGCTGATGGTGGTCGATGCCCGCTTTGCACTGCTCAAGCCCGTGCGTAGCCAGATGTCGCTGGTGTTGATGCAGACTTACTGGATCACCGACCTGCCGCAACGTCTCTACCAGGGCGTGGCCAGCCAATTCGGCAGCCGCACCGAGCTGGTCGCCGAGAACGAAAAACTCAAGACTGAAAACCTGCTGCTGCAGGGGCGCATGCAAAAGCTGGCGGCCCTCACCGAGCAGAACGTTCGGCTGCGCGAGTTGCTCAACTCCTCCGCGCTGGTCAACGAGAAGGTCGAAGTCGCCGAGTTGATCGGCATGGACCCCAACCCCTTTACCCATCGCATCATCATCAACAAGGGTGAGCGCGACGGTGTAGTCCTTGGCCAGCCGGTACTCGATGCCCGTGGCCTGATGGGGCAGGTGGTCGAGTTGATGCCCTACACCTCGCGGGTATTGCTGCTGACGGACACCACTCACAGCATTCCGGTGCAGGTCAACCGCAACGGCCTGCGCGCGATTGCCAGCGGTACGGGTAATCCGGAGCGTCTTGAGCTGCGTCATGTGGCCGACACGGCTGATATCAAGGAAGGCGACCTGCTGGTCAGTTCCGGCCTGGGCCAACGCTTCCCGGCGGGTTATCCGGTGGCGACGGTCAAGGAAGTGATCCACGACTCCGGCCAGCCCTTCGCTATTGTCCGCGCCGTGCCGACTGCCGCGCTGAACCGCAGCCGCTACCTGCTGTTGGTATTCAGCGACAACCGCACCGCGGAAGAGCGCGCCAACGACGCCGCTCAGGCCCAGGAAGCGGAAGACAAGCGTAACGGCACCGCGCCGATCATCCCGGCGACCGTGCCAAAACCCGCGCCGGCTACACCGCCTGCAACTGCGCCGGCGGCGGCTGCGCCCGTGGCCACGCCAGCCAAACCGGTCGCTCACAGCACTCGCCCGGTGAAACCGGCGGCGACCAAACCGCCGGCAGCCACGCCTGCTACCACGCCGCCCGCTGCGAAGCCGGCGGCCGCCGCCCCGGCAACCACGCGGCAGAGGGAGGAATAATGGCCGGTACTCATTCGCACAATGGCTGGATCGTCTGGCTGACCTTTGCCCTCGGCTTGCTGCTCAGCGTTTCGCCGCTGCCGCAGTTCATGGAAATCCTGCGCCCGCTCTGGCTGGCTCTGCTGCTGGCATTCTGGTCGCTGAACCTGCCGGATAAAGTGGGCATGGTCACGGCGATGTTTCTGGGCTTGGCGGAAGATGTGCTCTATGGCACCTTGCTGGGGCAGAACGCGTTGATCCTGACCCTGATCACTTTCCTGGTGCTCTCGTTGCAGCAGCGCCTGCGCATGTTTCCCATGTGGCAACAGTGCCTGGTGATCCTGGTGATCTTCGGCCTGGCGCAGTTGGTGCAGCTATGGCTCAGCGCCTTGACCGGTAACCGGCAGCCGACCTTGGCGCTGGTGTTGCCGGCCCTGGTCAGTGCGTTGCTGTGGCCGTGGGTCAGTTTCGGTCTGCGTGGGTTACGTCGTCGCTATAAAATCAATTGAATGGATTGCGAGGCTCTGCCTGGTTATCGAACCCCACAGGGAGAGTCTGCAATGAATTCGCTTTATCTGGCCTCGGGCTCCCCAAGGCGGCGTGAATTGCTGACCCAGATCGGTGTGCTCTTCACCGTGGTCAGCGCCGCGATTGATGAAACGCCTCTTACAAACGAATCTCCCGTTTCCTACGTCGAGCGCCTGGCGCGCGCCAAGGCAGCGGCGGGTTTTGCTGCCCTCGGGGAAACCTCGGGGGCCTGTGTGCTGGGCGCCGACACGGCGGTGATCGTTGATGGCCAGATCCTTGGCAAACCGCTGGATCAGGCCGACGGCCTGGCCATGTTGCTGGCTCTGGCAGGGCGTGAACATGAAGTGCTGACGGCCATTGCCCTCACGGACGGTCAGCGCTGTGCAACCCGATGTGTAAGCAGTCGGGTACTCTTTCGGGGGATTTCTGTCGAGGAGGCTACAACCTACTGGCACAGTGGAGAACCCCAGGACAAGGCCGGAGGTTATGCTATCCAGGGGCTGGGCTCGGTGTTCGTGGCCGGGCTCACTGGCAGTTATTCCGCCGTGGTAGGCCTGCCGGTGTGCGAAACCGCGCAGTTGCTTGGCCAATTCGGCATACCCTGTTGGCAAAACCTTACCGCGCGCTGAGCGCCGTACACAGCGCCCAGCCTTAAGCGACCGGTCACTATTGTGAAAACGCCTGAACGAGACCCAGCCATGAGTGAAGAGATTCTGATCAATATCACGCCGATGGAATCGCGCGTGGCGGTGGTAGAGAACGGTGTTCTGCAGGAAGTTCACGTCGAGCGCACCCAGAAACGCGGGATCGTCGGCAACATCTATAAAGGCAAGGTCGTGCGCGTATTGCCGGGCATGCAGGCCGCCTTCGTCGACATCGGCTTGGACCGTGCCGCGTTTATCCATGCTTCGGAAATTTCCCTGCGTGAAGGCCCGGCGGTGGAAAGCATCAGCGCCCTGGTGCATGAAGGGCAGAGCCTGGTGGTGCAAGTCACCAAGGACCCCATCGGCTCCAAAGGTGCGCGGCTGACCACCCAACTGTCGATTCCTTCGCGCTACCTGGTGTACATGCCGCGCACCGCGCATGTCGGCATTTCGCTGAAGATTGAAGACGAAGCCGAGCGCGAGCGCCTGAAAAAGGTGGTCAGCGATTGCGTTGCCGCCGAGGGCATCAAGGAAGCGGGTGGGTTTATCCTGCGCACCGCCGCTGAAGGCGCCGGTGCCGATGAAATCCTCATGGATATCCGCTATCTGCGGCGGTTGTGGGATCAGATCGGCGCGCAGATCAAGACCGTCGGCGCCCCCAGTGTCATCTATGAAGACCTGGGCCTGGCCCTGCGTACCCTGCGTGACCTGGTCAGCCCCAAGATCGAGAAGATTCGCATCGACTCGCGGGAAACCTTCCAACGCACCACGCAGTTTGTTGCCGAACTGATGCCGGAAATTGCTGACCGCCTGGAGCATTACCCCGGCGAGCGGCCGATCTTCGACCTGTATGGCGTCGAAGACGAAATCCAGAAGGCCCTCGAACGCAAGGTGCCGCTCAAGTCCGGTGGCTACCTGGTGGTGGACCCGGCCGAAGCCATGACCACCATCGACGTCAACACCGGTGCGTTCGTGGGGCATCGCAACCTTGAAGAGACCATTTTCAAGACCAACCTCGAAGCGGCCACTGCGATTGCCCGCCAATTGCGCCTGCGCAACCTGGGCGGGATCATCATCATCGACTTCATCGACATGGAAGATGAAGAACACCAGCGTCAGGTGCTGCGCACCCTCGAGAAACAGCTGGAGCGTGATCACGCCAAGACCAACATCATCGGCATCACCGAGTTGGGCCTGGTGCAAATGACCCGCAAGCGCACCCGCGAAAGCCTGGAGCAAGTGCTGTGCGAGCCATGCAGCAGTTGCCAGGGACGCGGTAAATTGAAGACGCCTGAAACGGTTTGCTACGAGATTTTCCGGGAAATCCTACGAGAGGCGCGAGCCTACCAGGCTGAAGGTTATAGAGTGCTTGCCAACCAGAAAGTGGTCGACCGTCTGCTGGATGAAGAGTCCGGTAACGTGGCCGAACTGGAGGGGTTTATCGGTCGTACTATTCGGTTCCAGGTCGAAACCATGTATTCCCAGGAACAATACGACGTGGTGCTGCTCTGATCCTCATTCATTTGTTTTCCCTGATTCCGACAGACCTTGATCTGTGGTCCGACTACTGCCTTGAGGGTCGCCTGACATGGAGCGTCTGAAACGCTTTTTTGCCGCTTTGACCCGCTGGGGCCTGGGCCTGTGCGCCTTGCTGCTGGTATTGGCGGCGGTGTACGTGAGCCTTGGGCGTGAATTGACCCCGTTGGTCGCCGAATACCGCGCCGAAATCGAAGCCAAGGCCCAGGCCGCGGTGGACATGCCGCTGCAGATCGGTCGTCTTGAAGGCCGCTGGAGCGGTTTCGCGCCTGTGTTGCTGGCCCACGACGTGATGGTAGGCGAGGGCAGCAGTGCCTTGCGCCTGGACCAGGTCCAAGTGGTACCGGACATCTGGGCCAGCCTGATGGCGCGCGACGTGCGCATCGCCCACCTGGAAGTCAGCGGCCTGCAACTGAGCGTCAAGGAGGACAAGGACGGCCACTGGGCGCTGCAAGGCCTGCCGGTGCAGGACGACCAGCCGCTGGACCCGGAGCAGTTGCTCAAACGCATGCAGAGCGTCCAGCGGGTATCGTTGCTGGATAGCCAGGTCACGTTGCAGCCGTTCGACCAGACGCCGCTGACCTTCACGTATGTGGGCCTGAGCCTGCAAACAGGCACCACCCGCCAACGCCTGGACGCCCGCCTGACCCTGCCGGATGGCCAGCCCCTGGCCCTGAGCCTGCGCACGCAGATCCGCGCCAGCGCCTGGAAAGACGCTGAGGTTCAGGCCTACCTGAGCTTGCCCCAGAGCGATTGGGCCACATGGATTCCGGCCAGGCTGACTCAGCAATGGAAACTCACGCAGTTCAAGGCCGGCGGTGAATTCTGGTTGACCTGGGCCAAAGGCACCGTGCAAAGCGCGGTGGTGCGCCTCAACTCGCCGCAAGTGAAGGGCCGCTACGCGGATCGCAAGCCGGTACACATTGAAAACCTCGCCCTGACCGCTTACCTGCAACGCAGTGAGAGCGGCCTCAAGGTGCTGTTCGATTCGTTGGCGATGAACCTCGGTGATACCCGTTGGGAATCGCGCCTGCAATTGCAGCAACGCCTGGCCACCGACAAGGAACAGGAAGTCTGGAAACTGCAGGCCGATCGCCTCGACCTGACCCCGATCACCCCGCTGCTGAATGCCCTGGCGCCGTTGCCGGAAGGCTTCGCCAAGACGATCGAACACCTTAAGGCCACCGGCGTGCTGCGCAATGTGTTGGTGGATTTTCGCCCACAGGACACGACCGATCAGAAAGTCAGCTTTGCCGCCAACCTCGACCGGGTAGGCTTTGACGCCTACTTCGGTGCCCCTGCCGCACGTAACATTTCCGGCAGCATCAGCGGCGACCTGGGACAGGGCGAGTTGCGCATGGACAGCAAGGACTTTTCCCTGCATCTCGATCCGATCTTCGCCAAGCCCTGGCAGTACATCCAGGCCAATGCGCGCCTGACCTGGAAGCTCGACCAGCAAGGCTTCACCTTGATCGCACCGTATATCAAGGTGCTGGGCGAGGAGGGCAAGGTCGCCGCCGACTTCCTGATTCGCCTGCATTTCGACAATAGCCAGGAAGACTACATGGACCTGCGGGTCGGTATGGTCGACGGCGACGGGCGTTTCACGTCTAAATACCTGCCGGCGGTGCTCAGCCCGGCCCTGGATGAATGGCTGCGCACTGCGATTCTCAAGGGCGCGGTCGATGAAGGCTTCTTCCAGTATCAAGGCTCGTTGAATCACGACGCGTTGCCTGCCTCGCGCAATATCAGCCTGTTTTTCAAAGTGCATGATGCCGAGTTGGCGTTCCAGCCGGGTTGGCCCCATGTGAGCAAGGTCAACGGCGAAGTGTTTGTCGAGGAGAGCGGTGTCCGCATCCTGGCCAGCAAGGGCCAACTGCTCGACACCGGCGTGAAGGACGTCTACGTCAATATTCCTCACGCGCCTGCGGGCAAGGACAGCCACCTGCTGCTCACCGGTGGTTTTGCCGGCGGCCTGGGTGATGGCCTGAAAATCCTCCAGGAAGCGCCGATAGGCACCGCTGCGACCTTTGCCGGTTGGAAAGGCGAGGGCGATCTGCAGGGCAAGCTGGATCTGGATATCCCGTTGGCCAAGGGCACCGAGCCGAAGATCGTGGTGGATTTCCAGACCGACAAGGCGCGCCTGCAATTGGCTGAACCGCCCCTGGAGCTGAACCAACTCAAGGGTGACTTCCGCTTCGACAGCGCCAAGGGCCTGAGCGGGCAGAACATCACGGCGCAAGCCTTCGATCGGCCGATCAGCGCGCAGATCTTTGCGGATGGCAAACCGGGCAAGATCAGTACCCGCGTCACCGCCAGAGGCCAGGTCACGGTCAAGCGCCTGACGGACTGGTTGAAAGTCAGCCAGCCGCTGCCAGTGTCCGGCGATGTTCCGTACCAGTTGCAGCTCAATCTGGACGGTGCTGACAGCCAGTTGATGGTCAGCTCCAACCTCAAAGGTGTGGCGGTGGACCTGCCGGCGCCGTTTGGCATGCCAGCCAGCGAGGGCCGTGACAGCGTGTTCCGCATGACCTTGCAGGGCGCCGAACGCCGCTACTGGTTCGATTACGGCGATCTGGCGAACTTCACCTTTGCGGCGCCGCCGGACAAGTTCAGCGAAGGCCGGGGCGAGTTGTTTCTGGGTAGTGGCGATGCTCTGCTACCCGGTGGAAAAGGCCTGCGCATTCGCGGTGTGCTGTCGGAACTGGACATCGATCCATGGAAAAAACTCATCGATCGCTACGCGGGCAACGACCCGGGAGGCAGCGCGAAACAGCTGTTGAGCGGTGCCGACTTCAAGGTGGGCAAGTTGACCGGCTTTGGGCAGCAGTTCGACCTGGTCAACCTCCAGCTGGACCGCAAACCCGCAGCCTGGGGCCTGCAGTTTGACAGCCAGCAGGCCAAGGGCACGGTCAACCTGCCGGACGCCAAAGGCGCGCCGATTGCGGTCAACCTGCAGTACGTGAAATTGCCGGCTGTGGACCCGACGGTACAGGCGGATGAGAATGCGCCGGACCCATTGGCCGACATTGATCCCAAGGATATTCCAGCGCTGGATATCAGCATCGATCAACTGTTCCAGGGGCCGGACCTGATCGGCGCCTGGTCGTTGAAGATCCGGCCGACCGCCAAGGGCATGGCCTTCAACAACCTGGACCTGGGCCTCAAGGGCATGCAGCTCAAGGGGGCTGGCGGTTGGGAGGGGGCTGCGGGTGACAGCAGTAGTTGGTACAAAGGGCGCTTGGATGGCAAGAACATTGCCGATGTCCTCAAGGGGTGGGGTTATGCACCTACCGTGACCAGTGAAGACTTTCACCTGGATGTGGACGGCCGTTGGGCGGGCTCGCCCGCCTGGGTCGGACCCAAGCGTTTTTCCGGTAGCCTGGATGCAACATTCCGCAAAGGCCAGTTCGTTGAAGTGGAAGGTGGCGCCCAGGCGTTGCGGGTGTTCGGCCTGCTTAACTTCAACTCGATCGGCCGCCGGCTGCGCCTGGACTTCTCCGACCTACTCGGCAAAGGCTTGAGCTATGACCGGGTCAAAGGTTTGCTCGCGGCCAGCAACGGGGTGTTCGTGACGCGCGAGCCGATCACCCTGACGGGGCCGTCGAGCAACCTGGAACTCAATGGCACCTTGGACCTGGTGGCTGATCGCGTAGATGCCAAACTGCTGGTGACCCTGCCGGTGACCAACAACCTGCCGATCGCCGCGCTGATTGTCGGTGCGCCGGCCATTGGTGGCGCGCTGTTCCTGATCGACAAGCTGATTGGCGACCGTGTTTCGCGTTTTGCCAGCGTGCAGTACAAAGTGGAAGGGCCATGGAAAGACCCGAAAATCACCTTCGACAAGCCATTTGAAAAGCCAAACTGAGAGCCTGTGGAGTAGCATGGCTGCATGCCATTTATGGAGTGTCGGCCCATGTCCTTTGCGGTAATTCAAATGGTCAGCCAGAGCGATGTGCTGGCCAACCTGGCCCAGGCCCGGCGCCTGCTGGAGCAAGCGGCGGCCAAGGGGGCGCGGCTGGCGGTGCTGCCGGAAAACTTCGCCGCCATGGGCCGCCGTGATGTGGCTGACATCGGTCGCGCCGAGGCGCTGGGCGAAGGGCCGATCCTGCCATGGTTGAAACAGACGGCCCGCGACCTCACCTTATGGATAGTCGCCGGCACTTTGCCGCTGCCGCCCAAGGACCAACCGAACGCCAAGGCCAACGCCTGCTCGTTGCTGATCGATGAGCATGGCGAGATTGTCGCCCGCTACGACAAGCTGCATTTGTTCGATGTCGACGTGGCGGATGCGCGTGGTCGCTATCGTGAATCCGATGACTATGCTTTCGGGAGCAACGTCGTCGTGGCGGATACACCGGTCGGCCGCTTGGGCCTGACGGTGTGTTACGACCTGCGCTTCCCGGAGTTGTACAGCGAGTTGCGCGCAGCGGGGGCTGAACTGATTACCGCGCCCTCGGCCTTCACCGCGGTGACCGGCGCCGCCCATTGGGATGTGCTGATTCGTGCGCGGGCCATCGAGACCCAGTGCTATCTGCTGGCGGCCGCCCAGGGCGGGGTTCATCCGGGGCCACGGGAAACCTATGGGCATGCGGCGATTGTCGATCCATGGGGCCGCGTGTTGACGCAACAGGATCAAGGCGAAGCGGTGTTGCTGGCCGAACGCGACAGCAGTGAACAAGCGTCGATACGGGCGCGCATGCCGGTGGTCAACCACCGGCGTTTTTTCTCGCAGGGCGCGCAGCGGCCTGCTTCAGAACGATGAATTTAAGGCCAAACCTATGAGCGAGTTGTTGTCCTCAGTCAGTGAACACCTCCTGGCACCCGGTGGCGTGACCATCGAAAGTTTGCAAACCGTGCTGGGCGATCTCGCCGGACCGGGCATCGACGCGGCCGACCTGTATTTCCAGGGGCAGATTTCCGAGTCGTGGGCCCTGGAAGATGGGATCGTCAAGGAAGGCAGTTTCAACCTCGACCAGGGCGTCGGCGTGCGTGCGCAATCCGGTGAAAAAACCGGTTTCGCCTATAGCAACGCGATCACCCTGGAAGCCCTGGGCCTGGCTGCCCGTGCCGCTCGTTCGATTTCCCGCGCCGGCCAGAACGGCACGGTGCAGGCATTCAGCACCCAGGACGTGGCCCAGTTGTACGCGCCGGATAACCCCCTGGAAGTGATCAGCCGCGCGGAAAAGGTCGATCTACTCAAGCGTATCGACGCCGCGACCCGCGCCCTCGACCCGCGTATCCAGCAAGTCACCGTGAGCATGGCCGGGGTGTGGGAACGCATCCTGGTGGCGTCCACCGACGGTGGCCTGGCGGCAGATGTGCGGCCGCTGGTGCGTTTCAACGTCAGCGTGATCGTCGAACAGAACGGTCGCCGCGAGCGCGGAGGGCACGGCGGTGGCGGGCGTACCGACTACCGTTATTTCCTCGCCGAGGACCGCGCCATGGGCTATGCCCGCGAAGCGCTGCGCCAGGCGTTGGTCAACCTGGAGGCCATCCCCGCGCCTGCCGGCACCTTGCCGGTGGTGTTGGGCTCGGGCTGGTCCGGCGTATTGCTCCATGAAGCCGTGGGCCATGGCCTGGAAGGCGACTTCAACCGCAAGGGCAGTTCGGCCTATAGCGGGCGCATGGGTGAGATGGTCGCCTCCAAGCTATGCACCATTGTCGATGACGGCACCCTGGCCGGTCGCCGTGGCTCGTTGAGCATCGACGACGAAGGCACCCCGACCGAATGCACCACATTGATCGAAAACGGCGTGCTCAAGGGCTATATGCAAGACAAGCTCAACGCTCGCCTGATGGGGGTGGCGCGTACCGGTAACGGTCGCCGCGAATCCTACGCGCACCTGCCGATGCCGCGTATGACCAACACCTACATGCTCGCGGGCGAAAGCGACCCGGCGGAAATCATCGCCTCGGTGAAACGCGGGATCTACTGCGCCAACCTCGGCGGCGGTCAGGTCGACATCACCAGCGGCAAGTTCGTCTTCTCCACCAGCGAGGCGTACCTGATCGAAGACGGCAAGATTACCGTGCCGGTCAAAGGGGCGACGTTGATTGGTAACGGGCCGGAAGCCATGAGCAAGGTGTCGATGGTCGGTAACGACCTGTCGCTGGACAGCGGCGTGGGCACGTGCGGCAAGGATGGGCAGTCGGTGCCGGTGGGCGTTGGTCAGCCAACCTTGAAAATTGATGCGATCACCGTGGGTGGCACGGGGTCGTAAGAGCGGGAGCTTCGGGTGGCGAAGACCGCCACCCGGGGAAGAGGATCAACGCAGGCCGCGTTGAGTCTCGTCCAGCTCACGGATGTACTTGAACATTTTACGGCTGGTGGCCGGCGCCTTGTTTTGCGCCAGTTCGTGCTGGGCCTGACGGATCAGAGAGCGCAGTTGCTGGCGATCCGCGTCCGGGTAGTCCATCACGAATTTCTCCAGCACCGCGTCATCGCCCGAGATCAGGCGGTCACGCCAACGTTCCAGGTTATGGAAGCGTTCGTTGTACTGGCGAGTGGAGGCATCGAGTTGATCGAGCAGGGTCAGAATCGCGTCAGTGTCCTGATCGCGCATCAGCTTGCCGATAAACATGATGTGCCGTTTACGCGCGATATTCGCGGTGTGCTTGGGTGCATCCTGCAGAGCCCGACGCATTTCGTCGGTCAGCGGCAGTTTTGCAATCAAGTCAGGCTTGAGCGTTGTAAGGCGCTCGCCGAGGTCAACCAGAGCATGCAGCTCGCGTTTGACCTGGGTTTTGCTTTTCTCCCCATCGAGGGAGTCGTCGTAAGAATCAACCATGGTGGCAGTCCGCAAAGAAACGCCGCCATGATAACCAGTCGGGGGCCGCTTGTCCGGCCCGGTCGCTCGATGGCCTTAACCGAAAGCAGAATTTGAGTGGAGAAAACCATGAGTGCAGCCCAAAGCGTCGGTCCGCAAGCGTTACCGGCACTGCAGGAACAAGTCGAGCAGATCCTTGCCGAGGCCAAGCGCCAGGGGGCCAGTGCCTGCGAGGTGGCTGTGTCCCTGGAGCAGGGGCTGTCGACGTCGGTGCGTCAGCGGGAAGTCGAAACCGTCGAATTCAACCGCGATCAGGGGTTCGGCATCACCTTGTATGTAGGCCAGCGCAAAGGCTCTGCCAGCACGTCGGCGAGTGGGCCGGAAGCAATTCGCGAGACGGTGGCCGCAGCCTTGGCGATTGCCAAGCACACGTCTGAGGATGAAAGCTCGGGTCTGGCCGACAAGGCGTTGATGGCCAAGGATCTGCAGGATTTCGACCTGTTCCATGCCTGGGACATCACCCCGGAACAAGCCATCGAACAGGCGCTGACCTGCGAAGCGGCGGCGTTTGATGCCGATCCCCGGATCAAGAACGCCGACGGCACCACCTTGAGCACCCATCAGGGCTGCCGCGTGTACGGCAACAGCCATGGTTTTATCGGCGGTTATGCTTCTACGCGCCACAGCCTGAGCTGCGTGATGATCGCCGAAGCCAACGGCCAGATGCAGCGTGATTACTGGTACGACGTGAACCGCCAGGGTGACTTGCTGGCCGACCCGGTCAGCATCGGCCGGCGTGCTGCGCAACGTGCCGCAAGCCGCCTGGGCGCACGCCCGGTACCGACCTGTGAAGTGCCGGTGCTGTTCTCGGCCGAACTGGCCGGTGGCCTGTTCGGCAGTTTCTTGGGGGCGATTTCCGGCGGCAACCTGTACCGCAAATCGTCGTTCCTCGAAGGTGCGATTGGCCAAAAGCTGTTTCCGGAGTGGCTGACCATCGATGAGCGTCCGCACCTGATGCGTGCCATGGGCAGCTCGTCGTTCGACGGCGATGGCCTGGCGACCTATGCCAAGCCGTTCGTCGAAAACGGTGAGTTGGTCTCCTACGTGCTGGGCACTTATGCCGGGCGAAAACTGGGTCTGCCGAGCACTGCGAACTCTGGCGGTGTGCACAACCTGTTCGTGACCCACGGCGAAGAAGACCAGGCGGCGCTATTGCGGCGCATGGGGCGCGGCCTGTTGGTGACCGAATTGATGGGCCAGGGCTTGAATATGGTCACGGGGGATTATTCCCGCGGCGCGGCGGGTTTTTGGGTAGAAAACGGTGAAATTCAGTTTGCTGTCCAGGAAGTGACCATCGCCGGCAATATGCGCGACATGTTCAAGCAGATCGTTGCCGTGGGTAACGACTTGGAGCTGCGCAGCAACATCCGTACAGGTTCGGTCCTGATCGAGCGGATGACGGTCGCGGGTAGTTAATCCTTCCGACGCTTCACAAAAAGGCGCGCCATCTTGCAGATGGCGCGCCTTTTTTTGTGGCTGTATTTCAGTCTGATTGTCGCGCTGCTATTGTTTTGATTATCAATATCATTTAATAATAAATATCATTATCGAATGAGTGCGGATCATGAGTGCAGTCCTGCATGAGGACCCTTACCTGGAAAGCTGGCGCTGGATGAGTCGTCAGATTCGCTGTGGCCTCGATCCCAATGAGCCTCGCCTGATCGAACATTATCTCAATGAAGGTCGATACCTTGCGTGTTGCACCGCGACCCATCCGTGGACGATCGCTGAAACGGCCTTCCGCCTGCTGATCGACACCGCCACCGACATCGCCTTGCCGTGGCACTGGCGATCCCAGTGTCTGGACCAGGCCTGGCGCCCGCTGCGCGACCTGGAAAAACTCTCCCGCTGTGCCTGTCGCCTCAAGCGCTGGCAGAGCTTTGCCTGGCAATTGGCGACATGCGAATTGCTGCCTTCGATTTCCGTTTCTGACTGGGTGCAAGGATCTTCCGATGAGTAATAGCCGTATCGAACGTGACAGCATGGGCGAACTGCAAGTCCCCGCCGAGGCCTTGTACGGCGCGCAAACCCAGCGCGCGGTGAACAACTTTCCGATCAGCCACCAGCGCATGCCGGCGCCATTCATTCGTGCGCTGATCCTGGCCAAAGTTGCGGCGGCCAAGGTCAACGTCGACCTCAAGCAAATCAGCGAAGGGCAGGGCAAGGCTATCGTCGATGCCGCTCAAGGCTTGCTGGAAGGCGATTTCATGCGGCACTTCCCGGTGGATATTTTCCAGACCGGTTCTGGCACCAGTTCCAATATGAACGCCAACGAAGTGATCGCAACCCTGGCCAGCCGTTTGCTCGGCGAGGCGGTCAACCCCAACGATCACGTGAACTGCGGCCAAAGCAGCAACGACGTCATCCCAACCACCATCCACGTCAGCGCGGCGCTGGTGCTGCATGAGCAAACGCTGCCGGCGTTGCTGCACCTGGTGCAGGTCATCGAACAGAAGGCCGCAGAGGTCCACCCGTTCATCAAGACCGGCCGCACGCACCTGATGGACGCCATGCCAGTGCGCATGAGCCAGGTGCTCAATGGCTGGGCGCAGCAGCTCAAGGCCAATATCGCTCATCTGCAGGACCTGCTGCCCAGCCTGCAAGCCCTGGCCCAGGGCGGTACGGCTGTCGGCACTGGGATCAACGCGCACCCGGAATTCGCGGCGCGTTTCAGCCAGCAACTGAGCAGCTTGACCGGCGTGCAATTCACCCCGGGCAAGAACCTGTTCGCGTTGATCGGCTCCCAGGATACCGCCGTCGCCGTCTCCGGCCAGTTGAAAGCTATCGCCGTGTCGTTGATGAAAATCGCCAACGACTTGCGCTGGATGAACTCCGGCCCCCTGGCAGGCCTGGGTGAAATCGAACTGGAAGGGTTGCAGCCTGGCTCTTCGATCATGCCCGGCAAGGTCAACCCGGTGATCCCGGAGGCGACGGCCATGGTCGCCGCGCAAGTCATCGGCAATGACACGGTGATCACCATTGCCGGCCAATCCGGCAACTTCGAGCTGAATGTGATGCTGCCGATCATCGCCCAGAACCTGCTCAGCAGCCTCGAACTGCTGGCCAATTCCAGCCGCCTGTTGGCGGACAAGGCCATCGCCAGCTTCAAGGTCAATGAGGCGAAACTCAAGGAGGCGCTGTCGCGCAACCCGATTCTGGTCACCGCACTCAACCCGATCATTGGTTACCAAAAGGCCGCTGAAATCGCCAAGCAAGCCTATCAGCAAGGTCGTCCGGTGATTGATGTCGCACTCGAACACACGAACTTGCCGCGCAGCCAACTGGAGGTCCTGCTGGACCCGGAAAAGCTCACGGCTGGCGGCGTGTAATCATCGACCCTGCTTTGGAGGCTCACCATGGAGCATTGGAAACGCACGATCGAACGGGCCAATCGCTGCTTTATGCAGGGCGAACTGGTCGACGCTCGCGAAGCCTATTTACAAGCCCTGGCCCTGGCTCAAGTGTTGTTCGAACGCTGGGCGAACGCCGAAGAAGCAGTGGCCGCCTGTGTCATTTCCCATCACAACCTGGCGGACCTGCACTTGCGCCTGAACCAGCCGGAAGAAAGCGCGGAATACCTCTGCGCCATCCACCAGCGCCTGTTACAGACCCTGCAGGACCGGCGCCTGAGCCCGCAACTGCGTGATGCGGCGCTGCGCCAGAGCAGCAAAACCTACGTCGAACTGTTGAACTTCATCAGCGATCACGGCGAATACCCCCGTACCCATCGCTTGCTGGGCGGTACTGCGGCGCAACCGACCCCTCCTCAATACGGAGCACACTGATATGTCCTACACCTTGCCTGCCTTGCCTTACGCCTACGATGCCCTGGAGCCGCATATCGATGCGCAAACCATGGAAATCCACTACACCAAGCACCACCAGACTTATATCAACAACCTCAATGCCGCCTTGGAGGGCACCGAGTTTGCGGGCTGGCCGGTGGAGAAGCTGGTATCGAGCGTCCAGCAACTGCCCGAAAAACTGCGCGCTGCGGTGATCAATCAAGGCGGTGGTCATGCCAATCACTCGTTGTTCTGGGCGGTAATGTCGCCCAAAGGTGGCGGCAAACCCGAGGGCGCGCTGGGCCAGGCGATCGATGCGCAACTGGGCGGCTTCGACAGTTTCAAGGACGCCTTCACCAAAGCCGCGTTGACGCGCTTCGGCAGCGGTTGGGCCTGGCTGAGCGTCACCCCGCAAAAGACCTTAGTGGTGGAGAGCAGCGGCAACCAGGACAGCCCGCTCATGAACGGTAATACACCGATCCTCGGCCTGGATGTGTGGGAACACGCCTACTACCTGCTGTACCAGAACCGTCGGCCTGAATACATCAATGCTTTCTACAGGGTTATCAACTGGCCGGAAGTTGCCGCCCGCTACCAGGCCGCCCTGGCCTGATATCACCCTCTATACCAAGACTTAAGGCTGACTATGGGCACTGAAACACTGGCGATCAGCGGCGTACGAATGTTTCGTTATGCGTTTGGCTCGCTGCTGCTATTGGCAGGTACTGCATTGCTGGTGGCTCAAGGATTCGCCTGGCTGGACCTGGCGCCGCGCATCCTGCGGGCCCTGCAGGGTGGGGCGATCTGCGCGCTCGGCACCGTGTTGGGCGCCGTGCCGGTGTTGGTTATCCGGCGCATGCCGGCCGCGTTGAGCGATACCTTGCTGGGTTTTGGTGCCGGAGTGATGCTCGCGGCGACAGCGTTTTCACTGATCGTACCGGGCATTGCGGCGGCTGAAGGCCTGGGGCTCACCCCGTGGGGCGCGAGTGGCTTGATCAGCGTTGGCATTCTGCTGGGGGCGTTCGGGTTGTACCTGGTCGACCGCAAGGTCTCCGGTGCCAGCCCGGAAATGCTGGTCGGCACGCCGGAGCACCCGGTGATCCCGCCACGCATCTGGCTGTTCGTATTTGCCATCATCGCGCACAACATCCCGGAGGGTATGGCCGTGGGCGTTTCGGCGGGCGGCGGTATGCCGGATGCCGACAGCCTGGCCATGGGCATTGCCTTACAGGATGTGCCCGAAGGTCTGGTGATTGCGTTGGTGTTGGCCGGGGCAGGGATGTCGCGGGTCAAGGCGTTCCTGATCGGTGCGGCCTCGGGTCTGGTCGAGCCGATATTTGCCGTGCTCTGTGCCTGGTTGGTGAGCCTGGCCGAGGTGTTGCTGCCGCTAGGCTTGGCGTTGGCCGCCGGCGCGATGCTGCTGGTGGTCACTCACGAGGTGATCCCCGAATCGCGGCGCAATGGCCATGAACAGCTCGCCAGCCTGGGACTGTGCATCGGGTTCTGTTTGATGATGGTGATGGATACTGCGTTAGGCTGAAGTTGTTGCAGCTTCAGCCTCTGTCTCAAAGGGTGGGCTTATTCACCCTCATCAAAGAAGTTATTGATCAGCTTGACCAGGGCGTCCATCGCTTCCTGCTCTTGCTCGCCTTCGGTCTTCAAATGAATCTTGGTGCCCTTGCCGGCGGCCAGCATCATCATCGCCATGATGCTTTTGCCGTCGACCATGGACTCTGGGGTGCGCCCGGCGCGGACCTGGCAGGGGAACTGCCCGGCGATGCCGACGAACTTGGCCGAGGCCCGGGCATGCAGGCCCAGCTTGTTGATGATTTCAATTTCCAGAGCGGGCATCGCGGGGGTGTTCCTTTCAGCTAAGGTCGCGGTGGCGAACCTGGACGTTCTTGAGGGTTTGTTGCAGCGTCTGGCCCAGGCGTTCGGTCAGATAGACGGAACGGTGGTGGCCGCCGGTGCAGCCGATGGCAATGGTGACATACGCCCGGTTGCTCGCGGCAAAGCGCGGCAACCATTTGAGCAGGTAGCTGGAGATGTCCTGGAACATCTCCTCGACATCCGGTTGCGCGGCGAGGTAGTCCGCCACAGGCTGATCCAGCCCTGATTGATCACGCAACTCTGGCTTCCAGTAAGGATTGGGCAGGCAGCGCACATCGAATACCAGGTCGGCATCCACCGGCATACCACGCTTGAAGCCAAACGACTCGACCAGAAAGGCCGTACCGGGTTCAGGCTGGTTCAGCAGGCGTAGCTTGATCGCATCGCGTAGTTGGTACAGGTTGAGGCTGGTGGTGTTGATCTTGAGGTCGGCGAGGTCAATGATCGGCCCCAACAGCGTGGTCTCGTCCTCGATGGCTTCGGCCAGCGAACGGTGTGGGCTGCTGAGGGGGTGGCGTCGACGAGTCTCGGAGAAGCGTTTGAGCAGGGTTTCTTCGTCGGCATCCAGGTACAGCACATCGCAGTGAATGTGCTTGGCACGGACTTCCTCAAGCAGTTCCGGGAAGCGCGAGAGGTGGCTGGGCAGGTTGCGCGCATCAATCGAAACGGCGACCAACGGCTGTGCCAGTTCAGTGTGGATCAGCGCGCGCTCTGCCAACTCCGGCAGCAGGCCGGCGGGCAGGTTGTCGATGCAATAGAAGCCGTTGTCCTCAAGAACATTGAGGGCGGTGCTTTTACCCGAGCCGGAGCGGCCGCTGACGATGATCAAACGCATGATTAATGCCCGTTTTGTTCATCCAGGACAACCTGATACAACGCCTCATTGCTGCTGGCACTGCGCAGTTTGTCGCGTACTTCCTTGCGGTCGAGCATGCTGGCAATCTGCCGGAGCAGTTCCAGGTGTGCATCGGTGGCGGCTTGCGGGACCAGCAACACAAACAGCAGGTCGACCGGCGCACCGTCGATGGCGTCGAAATCGATGGGAGCGTCCAGGTGCAGCAAGGCGCTGACAGGTGTGTCGCAGCCTTTGAGGCGGCAGTGAGGAATGGCGATGCCGTTACCAAAACCGGTCGAGCCAAGTTTTTCACGGGCAATCAGAGCCTCGTAGACATCTTGCATCTCCAGCTCAGGCACTTGTTTGCTGATCAGGGTGGCAATCTGTTCGAGGGCTTTCTTCTTGCTGCCCCCCGGCGCGTTCACAACGGAACGGCCGGGAGTCAGGATGGTTTCAAGTCGGATCATGGGTGGGGAGTGTTAGCGGCCGGTGCCCTGAAGGAGGCTCTGCTGCTTTTCCTTATGCTTTTTGATTTGGCGATCCAGCTTGTCGGTCAGGTCGTCAATGGCGGCATACATATCAGAATGCTCAGCATTGGCGACGACTTCCCCGCCGGGTATACGCAAGGTGGCTTCGATTTTTTGCTTCAGCTTTTCGACAGTCATAATGACTTGCACGTTGGTGATCTTGTCGAAATGCCCCTCAATTCGTTTGAGTTTTTCGCCGATATAAGTGCGCAGCGCTTCGGTCACTTCCAGTTGGTGTCCACTGATATTGACTTGCATACAGCTTCTCCTTCGTTGCCAGTGCATAAAGCGGCGGGTAGGAATACCCGCCACTGGAACGCTGTGGCCTGCCCGTCACATCAAACGCTTACGCTCGCTGGAAGGCGCGATCCCAAGGGACTCGCGGTACTTGGCGACGGTTCGACGGGCGACCTGAATGCCTTGTGCCTCCAGTAAACCAGCGATCTTGCTGTCACTCAACGGCTTTTTCTGATTTTCCGCGGCAACCAGTTTTTTGATGATCGCGCGGATCGCCGTGGACGAGCATTCGCCGCCTTCGGAGGTGCTGACATGGCTGGAGAAAAAGTACTTCAGCTCATATATACCTCGCGGGGTATGCATGAATTTTTGCGTCGTTACCCGGGAAATCGTCGATTCGTGCATGCCCACCGCTTCTGCGATGTCGTGCAGAACCAGGGGTTTCATCGCTTCGTCGCCGTATTCCAGGAAGCCGCGCTGGTGCTCGACGATCTGGGTGGCCACTTTCATCAGGGTTTCGTTGCGGCTTTGCAGGCTCTTGATGAACCAGCGCGCTTCCTGCAATTGGTTGCGCATGAAGGTGTTGTCGGCACTGGTGTCGGCACGACGCACGAAACCGGCATATTGCGGGTTGACCCGCAGGCGCGGCACCGATTCCTGGTTCAGTTCCACCAGCCAGCGCTCGTTGTCCTTGCGCACGATCACATCGGGGACGACGTATTCGGCTTCGCTGGACTCGATCTGCGAGCCCGGACGCGGGTTGAGGCTTTGCACCAGCTCGATGACGTGGCGCAGGTCGTCTTCCTTGAGCTTCATGCGGCGCATCAGTTGGCTGTAGTCGCGGCTGCCCAACAGGTCGATGTAGTCGGTAACGAGGCGCTGGGCTTCAGCGAGCCAAGGGGTCTTGGCGGGCAGTTGGCGCAATTGCAGCAACAGGCACTCGCTAAGGTTGCGTGCGCCAATGCCGGCGGGCTCGAACTGCTGGATGCGGTGCAGGACGGCTTCGATTTCGTCCAGCTCGACGTCCAGTTCCGGGTCGAAGGCTTCAAGAATCTCGTCGAGCGTCTCGTCCAGATAACCCTGGTTATTGATGCAGTCGATCAGGGTCACGGCAATCAGGCGATCGGTGTCGGACATCGGCGCCAGGTTCAATTGCCACAGCAAGTGGCTCTGCAGGCTCTCGCCGGCTGAGGTGCGGGTGGTGAAATCCCACTCGTCGTCATCATTGCTGGGCAGGCTGCTGGCGCTGGTCTGGTAGACGTCCTCCCAGGCGGTATCCACAGGAAGTTCGTTGGGAATACGTTCATTCCATTCGCCTTCCTCCAGGTTATCCACCGTAGGGGCGGTTTCCTGGTAAGAGGGTTCCTGCACGTCGGAATTGGGTTTTTGCTCGATGTTGTCGGCCAGTGGGTCTGCATTATCGAAGTCGTCGCCTTCTTCCTGGCGTTCGAGCATCGGATTGGACTCCAGGGCTTCCTGGATTTCCTGTTGCAGGTCCAGTGTCGACAATTGGAGTAGGCGGATGGCCTGTTGCAGCTGCGGTGTCATCGTCAGCTGCTGGCCCATTCTCAGGACTAGCGATGGTTTCATGGCAGGGGCTTAACACCTTATTCGCCGGCGCAATGCGCCATCCACGACAGGGCGCGTGAGCGCCAAACATAAGCAAATTATATGCCTGATATCGGGGGCTTTGCCTAGAGCGCGGTAACAATAAAAATCCGGAGGTTTTCATTGACTCCCGCGCACCTTGGCGAACGGCCTGCCACCGCCGTTTTCTACAGGCAGCCTTACAGGCGGAACTCGTGGCCCAGATACACTTCCTTGACCAGTTCGTTGGCCAGAATAGTGGCCGAATCGCCTTCTGCGATCAGTTGCCCATCGTTGACGATATATGCAGTTTCGCAGATATCGAGGGTCTCGCGGACATTGTGGTCGGTGATCAGTACACCGATGCCCTTGGCCTTGAGGTGATGGATGATCTGCTTGATGTCGCCAACCGAGATCGGGTCGACACCGGCAAAAGGTTCGTCCAGCAGGATGAACTTCGGCGCAGTGGCCAGTGCGCGGGCAATCTCCACGCGGCGACGTTCACCACCCGACAAGCTCATGCCGAGGTTGTCGCGAATGTGGTTGATGTGGAATTCCTGCAGCAGGCTTTCCAGCTCCTTGCGGCGGCCGTCGCGGTCGAGTTCCTTACGGGTCTCGAGGATCGCCATGATGTTATCGGCGACCGACAGTTTGCGGAAGATCGACGCCTCCTGGGGGAGATAGCCGATACCGGCGCGCGCGCGGCCGTGCATCGGCTGGTGGCTGACGTCCAGGTCGTCGATCAGCACGCGACCCTGGTCCGCCTGAACCAGGCCGACGATCATATAGAAGCAGGTGGTCTTGCCGGCACCGTTGGGGCCAAGCAGGCCGACGATCTGGCCGCTGTCGATCGACAGGCTGACGTCGCGCACGACCTGACGGCCTTTATAGGCCTTGGCCAGATGCTGGGCTTTCAGGGTTGCCATTACTCGGCCTTCTTCTTCGGCTGGATAACCATGTCGATACGTGGGCGGGGTGCGGTGACCTTGGTGCCGTTGGCGCGACCGGCGTTGGCGATCTGTTTCACGGTGTCATAGGTGATCTTTTCACCTTCCGTGGAGTTGCCGTCGGGGCTCAGTACCTTGGCCTGGTCGATCAGCACGATGCGGTTTTGCTGGGCGTGATACTGGATGGTTTTGCCGTAGCCCTTCATTGGTGCGGTATCGGCGGGCGCCTGCTTCTGTTCGAAGTAAGCCAGGTTGCCCACGGACGTCACGACGTCAATGTCGCCAGCAGGGGTGCGAGTCAGCGTCACCGTGTTACCGGTGATCTTCATCGAGCCCTGGGTAATGATCACGGCGCCGGTGTAGGTCGCGACGCCTTGCTTGTCGTCGAGCTGTGCGTCGTCGGCCGAAATGTGGATCGGTTGCTGGCTATCGTTCGGCAGAGCCCAGGCGCTCACGCTTCCCAGTGCTGCGCCCAGACCGAGCAAAATAGGGAGGGTTTTAACGAGCCTCATACTGTCCTCTTACGTTCGATAGCAGGTGTATCCTGCTTTCTTTCAAATACGCTTTCATTCCCTTGCCAGTCGATACACCGCCAGCGCCGTCGATTCTAACGTCTTGCTCGGTCTGCGCATATTGCTTCTGTGGGAATACGGTCATGCGACTGCTGGTAATGATGGTGTCGCGGTTCTGTGCGTCAGTCCGTGCGACGCGCACCGAGTCGATCAGTTCCACTTCGGTGCCGTCCGGGTTGACTTCGCCACGCTTGCTGGTGACGTGCCAGGGGAATTCGGTGCCGCGGTACAGATTCAGGTCGGGGTTGGTCAGCAGGGTGACTTCGGATGCTTTCAAGTGTTCGACTTTGTCCGACGTCATTTCGTACTGCACTTTGCCGTCAGGCAGGAACTGCACGCTGTAGGCATTGGTGGCGTAATAGTCGATAGCGCCTTGGTCAACCTGCGCAACAGGCTGGTCGAGAAAGCGCTCCGGGCTGATATTCCAGTAGCCAACCGCCAGGAGCAGCGCGGCGATGACCCCGAATAGCAGGAAGTTGCGAATCTTTTTGCTCAGCATAAAACGCTCTATAGGTAGGCGGCGTGGGCCGCTTCAAGGCTGCCCTGGGCACGCAGGATCAACTCGCAGAACTCGCGGGCGGCGCCTTCGCCGCCACGGGCTGTGGTGATGCCGTGGGCATGCTCGCGAACAAATGCCGCCGCATTGGCGACAGCCATGCCCAGGCCCACCCGGCGGATCACCGGCAGGTCGGGCAGGTCGTCGCCCAGATAGGCAACCTGCTCATAGCTTAGGTTGAGTTGGCCAAGCAGCTCGTCCAGGACGACTAGTTTATCCTCCCGGCCCTGATACAGGTGAGGAATCCCCAGGTTTTGTGCGCGGCGTTCCACAACGGGGGTTTTTCGACCGCTGATAATCGCGGTTTGCACGCCCGCCGCCATGAGCATCTTGATGCCCTGGCCGTCGAGGGTGTTGAACGTCTTGAATTCGCTGCCGTCTTCGAGGAAGTACAGGCGGCCATCGGTCAGCACGCCGTCAACGTCGAAAATCGCCAACTTGATGTGTTTGCCGCGTTGCAACAGGTCGCTGGTCATTTACATCACTCCCGCACGCAGCAAGTCGTGCATGTTCAGGGCGCCAATCGGGCGGTCGTCGCCGTCCACCACGACCAGCGCGAGAATCTTGTGGTCTTCCATGATCTTCAGTGCTTCGGCCGCGAGCATGTCCGGGCGTACGGTCTTGCCGCGAGGGGTCATGACTTCGTCGATCGTCGCGATCTGAATATTGAGGTTGCGATCCAGGGTGCGTCGCAGGTCGCCGTCGGTGAAAACCCCGGCGAGGCGGCCATCGGGTTCGAGGATCACGGTCATGCCCAGGCGCTTGAGGGTCATTTCCATCAGGGCGTTCTTCAATAACGTGCCGCGCTGGACGTGGGGCAGCTCATCGCCGGAATGCATGACGTTTTCGACTTTCAACAGCAGGCGTCGGCCCAGCGCACCGCCCGGATGGGAAAACGCGAAGTCTTCCGCCGTAAACCCACGTGCTTCCAGCAGGGCCACGGCCAAGGCATCGCCCATGACCAGCGCGGCGGTGGTGGAGGAGGTCGGTGCCAGGTTCAGCGGGCAGGCCTCGTGGGTCACATGCACATTCAGGTTCACTTCGGCGGCCTTGGCCAGCGTCGACTCCGGGTTGCCGGTGATGCTGATCATCTGGATGCCCAGGCGTTTGATCAGCGGCAGCAGGGTCACGATTTCGTTGGTGGTGCCGGAGTTGGACAGTGCGAGGATGATGTCATCCTTGGTGATCATGCCCATGTCGCCATGGCTGGCTTCGGCCGGGTGGACAAAAAACGCTGTGGTCCCGGTGCTTGCCAGGGTGGCGGCGATCTTGTTGCCGACGTGACCGGACTTGCCCATGCCGACCACGACAACGCGGCCTTTGCTGGCCAGAATCATCTCGCAGGCGCGCACGAAATCTGCGTCGATATGGGCCAACAAGCCTTCTACGGCTTCAAGCTCGAGGCGGATGGTGCGTTGTGCGGATTGGATAAGGTCGCTGGATTGGCTCATGTCTGAAATCGTATAGCCTGACGAAAAGTCGGCGATTATAACGGTAATGATCAATTCCCTCACGCAAGTTCGTCAGCCTTTAGTCGTCAGGCGCTTCAGACTCCTTCCTCGGTAACATAGCCAGCAACGGTTTTTCCCTGTCCCCAATCTGAACAAGCGCTGTTCCGGCCTTGGGGGCTCTGCACCAGCAGTGATATAGTTCGCCGCCAGTTCGGTCCACCCAGCCCATGTGGCTAACTATATATTGCGCAACCGTTGCAAACGTTTGTCGCAAACGTGGTGTCTGAGTGAAAGGCTGCATCCCAAGGAGTTTAGATGAGTGCCGATAACGCCTACGCGGTCGAGCTGAAGGGCCTTACCTTCAAGCGCGGGACGCGCAGCATCTTCAATAACGTCGATATTCGCATTCCCCGCGGCAAGGTCACGGGCATCATGGGGCCTTCCGGTTGCGGCAAGACCACCCTGTTGCGCCTGATGGGCATGCAATTGCGCCCCAACGCCGGCGAAGTATGGGTCAACGGCCAGAACCTGCCGACGCTGTCGCGCAGCGATCTGTTCGATGCGCGCAAGCACATGGGGGTCCTGTTCCAAAGCGGTGCGCTGTTCACCGACCTCGATGTGTTCGAAAACGTAGCGTTTCCGCTGCGGGTGCATACCCAACTGTCCGATGAAATGATTCGTGACATCGTGCTGCTGAAACTGCAAGCAGTGGGCCTTCGCGGCGCGCTCGACCTGATGCCGGACGAACTGTCCGGCGGCATGAAGCGTCGTGTCGCCTTGGCGCGTGCCATTGCCCTCGATCCGCAGATTCTCATGTATGACGAACCCTTCGTGGGGCAGGACCCGATCGCCATGGGCGTGCTGGTGCGCCTGATCCGCCTGCTCAACGATGCGCTGGGGATCACCAGTATCGTGGTCTCCCACGACCTGGCTGAAACCGCGAGCATCGCCGACTACCTCTATGTAGTCGGTGATGGCCAGGTGCTGGGGCAGGGAACGCCGGAAGAACTGATGAACGCTGACAACCCGCGCATTCGCCAATTCATGACCGGCGATCCCGATGGCCCGGTGCCTTTTCATTTTCCGGCAGCGGACTACCGCTCAGATCTTCTGGGGAAGCGCTGATGCGCAAGACATCTCTTATCGAGAAGGTGCGCCTTTTCGGTCGTTCCGGCATCGACATCATCGAAGTGCTCGGCCGCTCGACGATTTTCCTGTTCCACGCCTTGTTCGGCCGTGGCGGCATTGGCGGCAGCTTCGGTCTGCTGATCAAGCAACTGCACGCCGTCGGTGTGATGTCCCTGGTGATCATCGTGGTCTCCGGGCTCTTCATCGGCATGGTGCTGGCGTTGCAAGGCTTCAATATCCTGTCCAGCTACGGCTCGGAACAGGCGGTGGGGCAGATGGTCGCCCTGACGCTGTTGCGTGAACTCGGCCCGGTCGTCGCGGCCCTGTTGTTCGCCGGGCGCGCCGGTTCTGCGCTGACCGCCGAAATCGGCAACATGAAGTCCACCGAGCAGTTGTCCAGCCTGGAGATGATCGGTGTGGACCCGCTCAAGTACATTGTTGCCCCGCGCCTGTGGGCCGGCTTCATTTCCCTGCCGCTGCTGGCGATGATCTTCAGCGTGGTGGGTATCTGGGGCGGTTCATGGGTTGCGGTGGACTGGTTGGGGGTCTACGACGGCTCCTACTGGGCCAACATGCAAAACAGCGTGACCTTCAACGGCGACGTGCTCAATGGCATTATAAAGAGCATTGTCTTCGCCTTTGTCGTGACCTGGATCGCCGTATTCCAAGGCTATGACTGTGAGCCCACTTCAGAAGGGATCAGTCGCGCCACCACCAAGACCGTTGTGTACGCCTCGCTGGCGGTACTGGGCCTTGACTTCATTATGACCGCCTTGATGTTTGGAGACTTCTGATGCAAAACCGCACTGTGGAAATCGGTGTCGGCCTTTTCTTGCTGGCTGGCATCCTGGCTTTACTGTTGCTGGCCCTGCGAGTCAGCGGCCTTTCGGCCAGCCCCACCGCCGATACTTATAAACTTTACGCGTACTTCGACAATATCGCCGGTTTGACTGTCAGAGCTAAAGTGACCATGGCCGGTGTGACGATCGGCAAGGTCACGGCAATCGATCTGGATCGCGACAGCTTCACCGGGCGAGTGACGATGCAGTTGGACAAAAAGGTAGATAACCTACCAACCGACTCCACTGCGTCTATCCTCACTGCGGGCTTGCTGGGCGAGAAATACATCGGGATCAGCGTGGGTGGCGAAACAGCTCTGCTCAAGGATGGTTCCACCATCCACGACACACAGTCGTCGCTGGTGCTTGAGGACCTGATCGGTAAATTCCTGCTCAATACGGTCAATAAAGACGCCAAATGAGGACTCTGTTCATGATCTCTACCTTGCGACGTGGTCTGCTGGTACTGCTTGCAGCACTGCCGTTGATGGCCAACGCGGCGGGTTCTGCGCACGAACTGGTGCAGGACACGACCAGCAAAATGTTGGCTGACCTGACCGCGAATAAAGAACAGTACAAGCAAGACCCGACTAAGTTTTACGACTCGCTCAATACCATTGTCGGCCCGGTCGTGGACGCCGAAGGCATTTCGCGCAGCATCATGACCGTCAAGTATTCGCGCAAGGCCACGCCTGCGCAGATGCAGACATTCCAGGAAAACTTCAAAAAGGGCCTGTTCCAGTTCTACGGTAACGCCCTGCTCGAATACAACAACCAGGGGATCACTGTCGACCCCGCCAAGGATGAGTCGGGCGATCGCACCAGCATCGGCATGACCGTCAAGGGCAGCAACGGCGCCATCTATCCTGTGCAGTACACGCTGGAGAAGGTGAGCGGCGAGTGGAAGCTGCGTAACGTGATCATCAACGGCATCAACATTGGCAAGCTGTTCCGTGACCAGTTCGCTGATGCGATGCAGCGCAATGGCAACGACCTGGACAAGACCATCAATGGTTGGGCCGGTGAAGTGGCCAAGGCCAAGGAAGAGACCGATAAAGCCGCTGGGAAACCCGCGCAATGACCGAGGCGGCTGTTCGTATCGGCGACGCCGGCGAGTTGTTCCTCAGCGGTGTGCTGGATTACCGCACTGGGCCGGACCTGCGCAAGCAGGGGCAGGCGCTGATCAAGGCGAGCACCGCGCCGTCGCTGGTGCTCGATTGCTCGGCGGTGAGCAAGTCCAGCAGCGTCGGCTTGTCGTTACTGCTGTGCTTCATCCGTGATGCCGAGGCAGCCAAAAAACCGGTCAGCATAAGTGCGCTGCCCGATGACATGCGTGAAATTGCCGAGGTTTACGGTCTGACCGAGCTGTTGGCGCATCCTTAATACACATTTTCAACGAAGCCCCCCGTCAGAGTCCTGCTATGCGGGGTTCGCAGGCGCGGGGCTTTTTTGTATGATGTGCGACCCGTGCGCACTGGGCGCCGATAGAGGTTGAGCATGCAGGCCCTAGAAGTTAAGAGCTTCCTTGAAGGAAAGCTGCCGGAAACGAACGTAGAAGTTGAAGGCGAAGGCTGCAACTTCCAGCTGAATTTGATTAGCGATGAACTGGCGGCACTGAGCCCGGTCAAGCGTCAACAGCAGGTCTATGCCCATTTGAACCCGTGGATCACCGATGGCAGCATCCATGCGGTCACTATGAAATTTTTCAGCCGCGCGGCCTGGGCCGAGCGCACCTGAGCCCCCAAGGCGTCGAGATTCTTATGGATAAATTGATTATTACCGGCGGTGCCCGCCTTGATGGCGAGATCCGCATTTCCGGTGCGAAAAACTCCGCCTTGCCGATCCTGGCAGCGACCCTGCTGTGCGATGGCCCTGTGACCGTGGCCAACCTGCCGCACCTGCACGACATCACCACCATGATTGAGCTGTTCGGTCGCATGGGCATTGAGCCGGTGATCGACGAAAAACTGTCGGTTGAAATCGACCCGCGCACCATCAAGACCCTGATCGCCCCGTATGAGCTGGTGAAAACCATGCGTGCGTCGATCCTGGTGCTTGGCCCGATGGTCGCCCGTTTCGGCGAAGCCGAAGTGGCCCTGCCTGGCGGTTGCGCGATTGGTTCGCGTCCGGTGGACCTGCACATCCGTGGTCTTGAAGCCATGGGCGCAACCATTGACGTCGAAGGCGGCTACATCAAGGCCAAGGCGCCGGAAGGCGGCCTGCGTGGCGCCAGCTTCTTCTTTGATACCGTGAGCGTGACCGGTACCGAAAACATCATGATGGCCGCTGCCCTGGCTAACGGTCGCAGTGTGTTGCAAAACGCCGCGCGCGAGCCGGAAGTGGTCGACCTGGCCAACTTCCTGATCGCCATGGGCGCCAACATCAGCGGCGCCGGCACCGACACCATCACCATCGAAGGTGTAAAACGCCTGCATTCGGCCACCTACAAGGTGATGCCTGACCGCATCGAGACCGGGACCTACCTGGTTGCCGCCGCCGTCACCGGTGGCCGCGTCAAGGTCAAGGACACTGATCCGACCATCCTTGAGTCCGTGCTGGAAAAACTCAAGGAAGCCGGCGCTGAAATCACCACCGGTGAAGATTGGATCGAGCTGAACATGCACGGCAAGCGGCCAAAAGCCGTCAACGTGCGGACCGCCCCGTACCCGGCGTTCCCGACCGACATGCAAGCGCAGTTCGTCTCCCTGAACGCGATTGCAGAAGGCACCGGTGCCGTGATCGAGACCATCTTTGAAAACCGCTTCATGCACGTGTACGAACTGCACCGCATGGGCGCGAAGATCCAGGTCGAAGGCAACACGGCCATTGTGACCGGCATCGACAAGCTCAAGGGCGCGCCCGTCATGGCCACCGACCTGCGGGCCTCGGCCAGCCTGGTGATCTCCGCACTGTGCGCAGAGGGCGACACGCTGATCGACCGCATCTACCACATAGACCGTGGCTACGAGTGCATCGAAGAAAAACTGCAGATGCTCGGCGCGAAGATCCGCCGCGTACCGGGCTAGTCCAAGGGCTGCAATTGTGGCGAGGGAGCTTGCTCCCGCTGGGTCGCGAAGCGGCCCCAAGTGCGGGACTGCTATGCAGTCCAACGGGAGCAAGCGCCCTCGCCACAGTTTGCGGTTAACTGATTCGTTTCGAGTCGAGGCTGTAATGGCCTCGATCTGTGTCTGGCGCCGTTTGCGACCAGACCGCAATAGCCTGATGAAGGACTGACGTTTCCCATGTTGACCATCGCACTGTCCAAGGGCCGCATCCTTGACGACACTTTGCCGCTTCTGGCTGAAGCGGGCATCGTGCCGACCGAGAATCCGGACAAGAGCCGCAAGTTGATCATCCCTACGACCCAGGACGACGTTCGCCTGCTGATCGTGCGGGCTACCGATGTGCCGACCTACGTTGAGCACGGTGCCGCCGACCTGGGTGTCGCCGGTAAAGACGTATTGATGGAATACGGTGGCCAGGGCCTGTACGAGCCACTGGACCTGCGTATTGCCCTGTGCAAGCTGATGACCGCTGGCCGGGTCGGTGACGTCGAGCCCAAGGGGCGCCTGCGGGTGGCCACCAAGTTCGTCAATGTCGCCAAGCGTTACTACGCCGAGCAAGGCCGTCAGGTCGATATCATCAAGCTGTACGGCTCGATGGAGCTGGCGCCGCTGATTGGCCTGGCTGACAAGATCATCGACGTGGTCGACACCGGCAACACCCTGCGCGCCAACGGCCTGGAACCCCAGGATTTCATTGCTGACATCAGCTCCCGCCTGATCGTCAACAAGGCATCGATGAAGATGCAGCACGCGCGTATCCAGGCGTTGATCGATACCCTGCGCAACGCAGTGGAGTCTCGACACCGCGGTTGACTCACCCGCGTAGCCAAACGGCTGCGCCCGTCTATCCGCCTCATAGCCAGAATTCTCAGGTGCCCAAGCGGAAACGACTGCTGGGAAGGTGCGCTGACGTTCAATAACGAATCGCGCCTTACCCCAAAAGGCAAGTTATGTTAGTAGAAGATTCTTTTTCAATACCTAGCGACGCGTAGCAGCCTGCCTTTTGAGGCAAGGCCCTACGGGTTGGTACTGTGGCCGCGCCATGCAGCGTTGCGGGACTTGGTAAGGAAACAACCCTTATCGGCGTCCCGCGCCTTGCCTGGCACGACCGCAGCACCAACGCGATTCGTTATTGAATGTCAGCGCACCTTCGGGCGCCTGAGTTTTTGCCAATCCTATGAGGCCCTCGCTATGACCACGTCCACTGCAATTGCCCGACTCAACGCTGCCGACCCGGATTTCGCCCATCATCTGGATCATCTGCTGAGTTGGGAAAGTGTGTCCGACGACTCGGTCAACCAGCGGGTGCTCGACATCATCAAGGCCGTGCGCGAGCGCGGTGACGCCGCATTGGTGGACTTCACCCGTCAGTTCGACGGTTTGGACGTCAAGTCCATGTCGGACCTGATCCTGCCCCGCGAACGCCTGGAGCTGGCCCTGACGCGCATTACCGTGCCGCAGCGCGAAGCCCTGGAACTCGCGGCGGCGCGGGTGCGCAGTTACCACGAGAAGCAGAAACAGGATTCCTGGAGCTACACCGAGGCCGACGGCACCGTGCTGGGCCAGAAGGTCACGCCGCTGGATCGCGCCGGCCTGTACGTGCCGGGCGGTAAAGCCTCATACCCGTCGTCGGTATTGATGAACGCGATTCCCGCCAAGGTGGCCGGTGTGACCGAAGTGGTCATGGTGGTGCCGACCCCGCGCGGTGAAATCAACGAACTGGTCCTCGCGGCAGCCTGCATCGCCGGTGTCGACCGCGTGTTCACCATCGGCGGCGCCCAGGCTGTCGCGGCGTTGGCCTACGGCACCGAAAGCGTGCCGAAGGTCGACAAAGTGGTCGGCCCCGGCAACATCTATGTCGCCACCGCCAAGCGCCATGTGTTTGGCCAGGTCGGTATCGACATGATCGCCGGGCCCTCGGAAATCCTCGTGGTGTGTGACGGCCAGACCGACCCGGACTGGATCGCCATGGACCTGTTCTCCCAGGCCGAGCATGACGAAGACGCCCAAGCGATTCTGGTCAGCCCTGACGCCGAGTTCCTCGACCAGGTCGCCGCCAGTATCAACAAGCTGATGCCGAGCATGGACCGTGCCGAGATCATCGAGAAGTCGATCAATGGCCGTGGTGCGTTGATCCTGGTGCGCGACATGGAGCAGGCCATCGAAGTGGCCAACCGCATCGCACCGGAGCACTTGGAATTGTCCGTGGCCGACCCACAAGCCTGGCTGCCGTCGATTCGTCACGCCGGGGCGATCTTTATGGGCCGCCACACCAGCGAAGCCCTGGGCGACTACTGCGCAGGTCCCAACCACGTGTTGCCGACCTCCGGCACCGCGCGCTTCTCGTCGCCACTGGGGGTGTATGACTTCCAGAAGCGTTCCTCGATCATCTTCTGCTCGCCACAAGGCGCTTCCGAGCTGGGCAAGACCGCCTCGGTACTGGCCCGTGGCGAATCCTTGAGCGCCCACGCACGTAGCGCCGAATACCGCATCCTTGAAGACAATAAGGGGAACTGAGACATGAGCAAATTCTGGAGCCCCTTCGTCAAGGACCTCGTGCCTTACGTACCCGGTGAGCAGCCCAAGCTGAGCAAGCTGGTCAAGCTCAACACCAATGAAAACCCCTACGGCCCGTCGCCCAAGGCGCTGGCGGCCATGCAGGCCGAGTTGAACGACAACCTGCGCCTGTATCCGGACCCTAACAGCGACCTGCTCAAGCAGGCCGTGGCCCGCTTTTACGCGATCGACGCCAGCAAAGTGTTCCTCGGCAACGGTTCCGATGAAGTCCTGGCACACATCTTCCACGCTCTGTTCCAGCACGACCTGCCGCTGTTGTTCCCGGATATCAGCTACAGCTTCTATCCGGTGTACTGCGGCCTCTACGGCATCAAGTCCGACCCGGTGCCGCTGGATGAACAGTTCCAGATCCGCGCGGCGGACTACGCCAGGCCCAACGGCGGGATCATCTTCCCCAACCCGAATGCGCCGACCGGCTGCGTGCTGGCGCTGGATGCGGTGGAGCAGATCCTCAAGGCCAGCCCGGATTCGGTGGTGGTGGTGGATGAAGCCTACGTCGACTTCGGCGGCGAAACCGCCATCAGCCTGGTGGATCGCTACCCGAACCTGCTGGTCACCCAGACCTTGTCCAAATCGCGTTCACTGGCCGGTTTGCGCGTGGGCCTGGCCGTGGGCCACCCGGACTTGATCGAGGCGCTGGAGCGGGTCAAGAACAGCTTCAACTCCTATCCGGTCGATCGCCTGGCGATTGTCGGCGCAGCGGCGGCGTTCGATGACCGTGAGTACTTCGAGAAGACGTGCCGGTGGGTGATCGACAGCCGTGAAAAGGTCGTCGGGCAGTTGGAGGAGAAAGGTTTTGAAGTGCTGCCGTCGGCGGCCAACTTCATCTTTGCTCGTCACCCACGGCACGACGCCGCCGGCCTGGCGGCCAAGTTGCGTGAGCAAGGGGTGATTGTGCGGCACTTCAAGCAGGCGCGGATTGACCAGTTCCTGCGGATCAGCATCGGTACGCCGGAGCAGAACCAGGCGCTGATCGATGGCCTAGGCGAGCTCTAACACACGCTGAAGATCTAAAAATGTGGGAGGGGGCTTGCCCCCGATAGCGGTGGATCAGTCGATTAGATGTCGACTGACACTCCGTCATCGGGGGCAAGCCCCCTCCCACATTCAGTTTTGCAGTGCTGGTTAGAGCAGCGGGTCATCCGGCTTCTTGTGCTTCCAGCCATCATTGCCCGGCAGCAGCAGGTTCAAACCAATCGCCACCACCGCACACAGGGCGATGCCCTTCAGGCCGAAATCGTCCGGGCCGTTGCCGGTGCCGACCAGCACACCGCCAATCCCGAACACCAGCGTCACCGACACAATCACCAGATTGCGCGCTTCGCCCAGGTCGATCTTGTGGCGAATCAGCGTGTTCATGCCCACGGCAGCAATCGAGCCGAACAGCAGGCACAGAATCCCGCCCATCACCGGCACCGGAATGCTCTGCAGCAGTGCGCCGAACTTGCCGATAAACGCCAGGCTGATGGCAAACACCGCCGCCCAGGTCATGATTTTCGGGTTGTAGTTCTTGGTCAGCATCACTGCGCCGGTCACTTCGGCGTAGGTGGTGTTCGGTGGGCCGCCAAACAGGCCGGCGGCCGTGGTGGCAATGCCGTCACCCAACAGGGTGCGGTGCAGGCCGGGCTTCTTCAGGTAGTCGCGACCGGTCACGCTGCCCACCGCGATCACACCGCCGATATGCTCGATTGCCGGGGCCAGGGCCACCGGGACGATAAACAGGATCGCCTGCCAGTTGAATTCCGGCGCGGTGAAGTGGGGCACTGCGAACCACGGTGCGGCAGCAATTTTGGCCGTATCGACTACACCAAAATAGAAGGCCATGGCAAAGCCCACCAACACGCCGGAGATGATCGGCACCAGGCGGAAAATGCCCTTGCCGAACACGGCCACGATCACTGTGGTCAGCAGCGCCGGCATCGAGATCAGCATCGCCGTCTGGTAATGGATCAACTCGGCGCCGTCGCCGGATTTACCCATCGCCATATTGGCGGCAATCGGCGCCATCGCCAGGCCGATGGAAATGATCACCGGGCCGATCACCACCGGCGGCAGCAGCCGGTCGATGAAACCGGTGCCCTTGATCTTCACCGCCAGGCCCATGAAGGTATAAACGAAACCGGCCGCCATCACCCCACCCATGGTCGCCGCCAGGCCGAACTGGCCCTTGGCGAGAATGATCGGGGTGATAAAGGCAAAGCTCGACGCCAGAAACACCGGCACCTGCCGCCCGGTCACCACCTGGAACAGCAACGTGCCCAGGCCTGCGGTGAACAGTGCGACGTTTGGATCGAGACCTGTGATCAGCGGCATCAACACCAACGCGCCAAATGCTACAAAGAGCATTTGTGCGCCAGACAGGATCTGGCGCCAAAGCGGGTCGTTGAATTCATCCTGCATGCTCACGCGTCCTTCTGCTTGGTACCGAAGATCTTGTCACCGGCGTCGCCCAGGCCTGGGATGATGTAGCCGTGTTCGTTCAAGCGCTCATCGATGGATGCGGTGTAGATCTGCACGTCCGGATGAGCCTTCTCGACGGCGGCGATACCTTCGGGCGCGGCGACCAGCACCATGGCGCGGATGTCCTTGCAACCGGCCTTCTTCAGCAGGTCGATGGTGGCAACCATGGAGCTGCCGGTGGCGAGCATCGGGTCGATGATCATCGCCAGGCGCTCGTTGATTTCCGGTACGAGTTTTTCCAGGTAGGTGTGGGCCTGCAGTGTTTGTTCATTGCGGGCCACGCCCACGGCGCTGACTTTTGCGCCCGGGATCAGGCTGAGTACGCCTTCGAGCATGCCGATGCCGGCGCGCAGGATCGGCACCACGGTGATTTTCTTGCCGGCGATTTTCTCGACCTGGACAGGACCGGCCCAACCGCAGATCTCGTAGCTTTCCAGAGGCAGGTCTTTGGTGGCTTCGTAGGTGAGCAACGCTCCGACTTCCTGAGCAAGCTCACGGAAGTTCTTCGTGCTAATGTCGGCGCGGCGCATAAGGCCGAGCTTGTGTCGGATCAGCGGATGGCGGATCTCGCGAGTGGGCATGGGAAAGGCTCCGGCGGCGGGCAAAAAAACCGGCCTAGATTAATCTATCCGAGGGTGTTGTCCTATAGACATCTAGTACGTTAGTCCATTAAGGCTTGATCGTTGCGCTTCACATGCGTACCTTTGCCCGCTTTTCTTGCCACAGCACCCCCTGGAGAGCGCCATGTCCGCTGATCTCGAGCATATCCGTCAAATCATGCGCGAGGCTGACTGCCTGTACACCGAAGCGCAAGTCGAAGAGGCGATCGCCAAGGTCGGCGCACAGATCAACCGCGAAATGGCTGACACCAACCCGGTGGTTTTCTGCGTGATGAATGGTGGTCTGATCTTCGCTGGGAAATTGCTGACCCATCTGCACTTCCCGCTGGAAGCGTCCTACTTGCACGCCACGCGTTATCGCAACGAAACCAGCGGCGGCGACCTGTTCTGGAAAGCCAAGCCGGAAGTCTCGTTCATGGACCGCGACGTGCTGATCATCGACGACATCCTCGATGAAGGGCACACCCTGGGCGCGATCATCGACTTCTGCAAACACTCCGGCGCCCGCAACGTCCACACCGCCGTGCTGATCGACAAAGACCATGACCGCAAGGCGCGCCCTGAAATGAAAGCCGATTTCGTCGGCCTGCCGTGCATCGACCGCTACATCTTCGGTTACGGCATGGACTACAAAGGTTACTGGCGTAATGCCAATGGGATTTACGCCGTTAAAGGGATGTAATGCATGACTCGCTTTCTTGATCAGACGCTGTTTGCTGAATTGGCCGAGAAAGCGGCCGCCAGCCCTCGTGGCCGACACCACCACAACTTCCACGAGATGGAAGAACCCTGCCATCGCCTGGCCGTGGGCTTGCAACCCAGCACCTACGTGCCGCCTCATCGGCATCTGAGCGTGGACAAGGCGGAAACCCTGCTGGTGCTCCAGGGGCGCCTGGGTGTGCTGGTGTTCAGCGACAGCGGTGAAGTGATCGCCAAGCGTGTGATGCAGGCGGGCGGCGAGTGTTCGGGCATCGATCTGCCGCCGGGGGTATTCCACGGCTTGGTGGTGCTGGCGCCTGACACGGTGATGTTCGAGTGCAAGGCCGGGCCGTATCGACCGGTGGGCGAGGGCGAGTTGGCCGACTGGGCACCTCGCGAAGGCGATGCCGATGTGGTCGAGTATCAACGCTGGATGCTTGCCCAGTTCGATTGAGCTACAGTGCTGGGCCATCTTTCCCGGAGCGGCCCATGAGCCTGTTGATTCGCACCTGCGCCGCCCTGGCGCTGAGCCTCAGTCTGCCGCTGGCCGCCGCCCCGGCCCCGATGCACAGCCAATTCCTGCCGCCGGACGACCTGGCCCTGCGCGCCGCCGCGCCCGATCAGCAGCAACTGTTGCAAGTCACCGAGTACGCGGTGGTGGTGGGTAACCAGCGTCAATCCACGCAACAGCCGATCCCCGTGACGTCGCCGTTGATGATTCGCCTCAAGGGTAAGTCCTTGAACAAAGGCGCGACCATCGCTCAGGTGATCCTCAATTTCGACGCCGAAAGCAAAAGCCTGAAAAAGCCGGTGTTCGATGACAAGACCAGAACCCTGACCCTGTCCTACCCTGCGGCCCAATACCGCGTGATCGTCGACCTGCTGCGCAATGACACGGTGTATGTGCAGTTCCTCAGTTATGCCAACGGGCATATCTGGGCGGATTTGCACACCGGCGCCGTTCGCTCCAAGTAGCGAGAACACTGAATAACCAAATGTGGGAGGGGGCTTGCTCCCGATTGCGGTGGATCAGTCAATTAGATGTCGACTGACACGCCGTCATCGGGAGCAAACCCCCTCCCACAGTGGTTCTCAGTGCTTTCGAAGCCGGCGCCTCGCAGGTAGACTTCAACCCCCCGTGTAAATGTCTGCAGGCTGGAGTCGGTAATGCGTAAAGATAAGAAACAGGTGATTGGTGACGAGATCGGCGACGATCAAATCAAGTTGTTCCTGAACTTCGAGCCGGTCGACGCGACTTCACCGTCCCTGCACAAGCTGACCAAGGCCTACCGTGGCCTGCGTATCGACGACTTCGAGCGCTTCCTGGGCTTCTTCAAGGAAGCCGGCCTGGACCTCGATGGCAAGGACGAGCATGGCCAGACCTTTGTCGACCTGATCAAGGACCAGCGCAACGCCGCCGAGTACATTGAGCTGATCGATAACGCCCGCGGCTGATCGCAGGCGAAAAAAAGCCCCGCTTCTCAGATCGAGAAGCGGGGCTTTTTTATCTCGAGGCCTTAAGCGTAGCTTTCAGCTTCGTTGTTTTGCTCAACCAGTTCCAGGCTGATGTTGTTCTGCGCGTTGATCTTGCGGTACAGCTCGGCGTCGGTCTCCAGGACCTTTTCACGAGCCGGGAAGATCTCGTGCAGCTTGGCCGCCCACTCGCCCGCAGTCTTGGCCGGGAAGCAACGCTCGATCAGTTCGAGCATGATCGACACCGTCACCGAAGCGCCCGGGGACGCGCCCAGCAGCGCCGCCAGCGAGCCGTCTTTGGCCGCGACCAGCTCGGTGCCGAATTGCAGCACACCGCCTTTTTTCGGGTCTTTCTTGATGATCTGCACCCGTTGGCCGGCCACTTCCAGGCGCCAGTCTTCGGCTTTTGCTTGCGGGTAGAAGCGGCGCAGGGATTCCAGGCGCTGTTCCATGGACTGCATCACTTCGCTGACCAGGTACTTGGTCAGGTCCATGTTGTCCCGGGCTACGGCCAGCATCGGGCCGATGTTACCGGCGCGTACCGACATCGGCAGGTCAAGGAACGAGCCGTGCTTGAGGAACTTGGTGGTGAAACCGGCGTAAGGCCCGAACAGCAGGGACTTCTTGCCGTCGACCACGCGGGTGTCCAGGTGCGGCACGGACATCGGTGGCGAACCCACGGCGGCCTGGCTGTAGACCTTGGCCTGGTGGTGCTTGACCACTTCCGGGTTATCGCAACGCAGCCACTGGCCACTGACCGGGAAGCCGCCGAAGCCTTTGCTTTCTTCGATACCCGAGGCTTGTAGCAACGGCAGGGCCGCACCACCGGCACCGAGGAACACGAACTTGGCGTCCACGTCACGGCTGTTGCCGCTGTTGACATCCTTGATGCTCACGGTCCAGCCCGCGCCATTGCGCTTGAGGCCGGTCACGCGTTTGCTGTACTTGACCTGGGCATCGGGCGAGCTGGTCAGGTGGCTCAGCAGTTGGTTGGTCAGGGCACCGAAGTTGACGTCGGTGCCGTTCAGCACGCGGGTCGCGGCGATTTTTTCGTCGAGCGGGCGGCCCGGCATCATCAGTGGCATCCACGCGGCCATATCGTTGCGGTCTTCGGTATAGCGCATATCCGAAAATGCGTGGTGCTGGCTGAGGGTTTCAAAGCGTTTCCTGAGGAATGCCACGCCTTTATCGCCCTGCACGAAGCTCAGGTGCGGCACTGGGGCGATAAAGGACTTGGACGAGCCAAAGGTGCCTTTTTTGGTCAGGTACGCCCAGAACTGCTTCGACACCTCGAACTGGGTGTTGATGTGGACGGCTTTCTTGATGTCAATGGAACCATCGGCGGCCTGGGGTGTGTAATTCAGCTCACACAGCCCGGCGTGGCCGGTACCGGCGTTGTTCCACGGGTTGGAACTCTCCGCGGCACCCGAGTCCATCAGCTCAACGACTTCCAGCTTGAGGCCGGGGTCGAGCTCTTTGAGCAGTACGGCCAGGGTGGCACTCATGATGCCGGCCCCTACCAGTACTACGTCGACTGCTTCGTTATGCGCCATTTAACGCGTCTCCAAAATCTGCAGCACCAAATTGACGGCATGGCGGCCAGGAGTGACGGGGCGGTTCACGTGTTGCCCCAGGTTACCCATGGCCAGGATCGCCATGTCCGTTTCGCAATTCTTTGCAAGTTCAGCGCACGCTTCCTGCCGGGCTAATCTGCCTATGAACGCATTCATGGGCGACTGTGGCAATTCGACTTATGGTCAACGGCGTGCGATTCGTGCAATCAATCCGTAGCGGACAGGCTCAAGCTCCGGTTTTTAAGGAGTACTCGGTCCTGTGTGATTGGGCTGTTCCAGACGCTGATGGTGCTTGTACAAACGCCAAACTATTCATTTGCTCGCCACACTCTTGTGAAGTTGTGAAAACCCGTTTTTTTCACGCTCTTTTGAAGACGTGAACCTCAAAAAAGGGCTGCCCAGCCTGGCACCTGGCCCGGAAAACCTTGCCGGCATGCGGCAAAACGGGCAAACAACTCAAGTGGCCGAGCGCAATGGCAGCTCTGGCAGATTCGGTAAAGGCGGGTGGTTTGCAAAGAAAACAGCAAGCGCGCCAGCTTCACACGATCTGTGTGGGCGGCTCTCTGTGGGCGATCTGGGGGGGCTAATGCCGAGGCATTAACGATGTTGCGAGGCCCGATCAGGAGACGTCCTTATAATCGGGGGGAGATTGTAGCGAAGAACGCCAAGGAAATGGGCGTGTTTTATGACTTTTATTAGGCGTTTGGTCAGGCGGTCAACGGCTGGTGATGCGCCGACTGCGCCGAGCGAGCGCGGATGCGGGCGCTGGCGGGCAGTGGGTGGTGCATCCAGCTCAAGCGAATTTCTTCGATTTCCACCCAGCCGTCGCCGACCGGAGGCTGGCTGCACTCTTTGAAGGCCTGGCAGCGGCCTTGCGCATCGAGCAGGGCAAATTGGCGAAGGGCGGGCTTGCGCGTAAACAGCGACCAGAGAAAAGACATGGAATCGGCCTCCTGAAATTGAGGCCAAGCATGCCTGCGGGGGATGACGAGTTCATGTATCGACTGTGACATATTGGTGACATCGAACCCCTGCAATGCCCGCGAGTCATAGGTTGTAACTGACGCTAGTTCCCGGCAAGGGCCGCCCGCTATACTGCCGGCCTATCGGTACTCGATTTCTGGAGAGAAGAGCATGTTGCAACGCCTGTTGTTCGGTTTGATCACTGTGACCAGTTTGACCCTGGTTGGCTGCGCCAATAGCCCGCAACAACTCAGCCCGCAACCGAAACTCACCACGCAGTTGGCTCCGGTGGGTCACGGTCAGCCGGTGTCGGTGCGTGTGGTGGATGGTCGTCCTTCGCCTACCCTGGGCTCCCGTGGTGGCCTGTACCCGGAGACCGCCCTGGTGTCGGTAAGCGCCGCCGACGTGCTCCCCAAGCTGCAAGCCCAGGCTGAAGCGGCGGTGCGTCTGCTCGGCTTTACCCCGGCGAACTCGCCGGGCGCTCCGCAGTTGACCATCACCCTGGCCGAGCTGAAATACCAGTCGCCCAAAGAAGGCCTGTACGTGACGGAGGCCTCTATTGGCGCGACGTTCAAGTCCGACGTCAGCGCCGGCACCCGTCGCTACAGCGGCCGTTACGGTGCGTCCCTCAACCAGCGTTTCGGCATGTCACCGAACCAGGAAACCAATACCAAGCTCGTCAGCGATGTCTTGAGCGACGCCCTGACCCGGCTGTTCAAGGACCCGAGCATCGGCCAACTGCTCAGCTCGCAATAACGCTTGATAGAAAACCGGGCTCAGCGCTGAGCCCGGTTTTTTTGTGCCTGGCGTTTCATGCCGCGGTGTCGATACCGAAGTCGAGCATGCTCACTCCGGTCAGCAGATCGGTCTCCGGCAGGTCCGCATGCTGGTGCCCGCCAAGGGCGCAATACACCAGCCAGTGGCGGTCCTGGACGTTGAACGCGAGGCCGCCGATCAGCGCCTCTTGCTCATCGCTTGGGGCAATCAAATACAGCCGATCCTGGTTCTGCGCGTGCAACATGACAAGCTCCCGAGTGTTCGAAGGGCCATAGAGTGAACGGTTAAGGTGACGTTCAGGTGACGCCGGAAATTACTGGATACATTAGCCGTCAATGGGGGAGGGAGCTTTAGGCGCAGGAGGCGACTATCGTTCCGGTTTGTATCTGAATAGATATCAAAGCACTGTTTCAACGAGGTTTGTGATGGCGCTGCACGGGCTGCTGATCAATGTTGTTGCTCTATTAGTGGCTTGCCCTGGGGCTGCGCTGCTATCCATTACCCGTTTGAAGGAACAGCGCGCCATGGCCAGGCTCGTCGCGCAAAGCGAAGAGCGCGCCATCGATCAGCCCATGCTGTTTCTGGATGTGCGCACCGAACGGGCGTATCGCCTGGCTTATCGTATTGGCTTCGCCTGCCTTGGGCTCGCGCTGCTGAGTTCATGGGTCAGTACGCGTTTTTAGTTGTGCCCTGAAACGACTGTGGGAGCGGGCTTGCTCGCGATAGCGGAGTAACAGTCGGTACATCTGTGACTGAACCACCGAATCGCGGGCAAGCCCGCTCCCACAGGTTTGGATAGGTGTATTACAGCGGGATGCCCGCCTTGACCCGATATTGATTGCGCACTGGCGTTGCATATTGCACCACCAGAAACGGCCGGTGTTCGACCGGGCACTCGTTCAAGCGCCGCTCCCACTCTGCCTTGGCCTTGGCCAGTTCGTCGGCCGGGAACAGGTCTGCAGCCTTGGATACCTGCAATTGCGGGTCGGCGTCACTCCACTGGGCGTATGCCAGGTAGTGAACCGGGAATAAGCGATAACCCCCGAGAATCTGCCGGTCCATTTCCACTGCGAGCAGCTTGGTGTCTTCGAAACGCTCGGTGATCGGCGGCGCAAAGTTCACATGCACTCGGCCCTTGTAGCCGGTAATGCCCAGGGCAATGCTCACATCGTCTTCGCCCGGCGCCTTGGTGTAGGTGCCGGTGGTGGCGCGGATGTACAACTCGCGGGCCTTGGCGGCATCGCATGGGTCGTACTCGTAGCTGATGGACACCGGCGTCAGGTTCAGTGACTGGATCACCTCGGCAAACGGCTCGTCCTTGCGGCTGACGTGAAACATCTTGAGGATCGCCGATTCGGTGCGGTCATCTCCATCCTTGGCGCGGCCTTCAGCCTGGGCGATCCAGATCGACTGACAGTCGTGGCGGATCGAATGGTTGATGTAAGCCGACAGCAGTTGGTAGGCCGCCATCTTTTCCTTTCGCCCGGTGATCGAGCGATGCACGATGAAACTCTTGTTCAGGCGCATCAGGTCGCTGACAAACGGTTTTTGCAGCAGGTTGTCGCCAATGGCGATACGGGGCGTCGGCAGGCCGGCGTGATACACGGCGTAGTTGACGAAGGCCGGGTCCATCACGATATCGCGATGGTTGGCCAAAAAGACGTAGGCGGTGCCCGATTTGAGCTGTTCCACACCGGTATAGGTCACGCCGTCGGTCGCTCGATCAATGGTGTGGTCGACGTAATACTCGACTTTGTCCTGCAGCGTGGCCACGGTGGTGACACCGGCGAATTCACGGCGTAGCTTGCGGGCGATCATTGGCTTGAGCAGCCAGCCCAAGGCGCCGGCAAAGCGCGGGAAGCGGAAGTGGGTCAGGATGTCCAGAAAGGCCTTGTCACTGAACAGCCGCTCCAGCACTGCCGGGACTTCGCTGTCGTTGTAAGGTCGGATGGTATCGAATTCGCCCATCATGCTCTCTTGTTAGAAACGGCTAGGGTAAGTAGAGGAAATACCAGGGTGCGGCCTGAGTAATGGGCTCGGCCGAAATATAACCCTGTAAATAGACCGGCGATTATACGCACAAGTCACCTGGGAGACTGCGATGCTGGAAACTGCGCTGTACGATTGTCCTTATTGTGGCGAGGTGGTGGAGACGACGGTGGATTTATCCGGCGGTGACCAGACCTATACAGAAGACTGTCAGGTGTGTTGCCGACCGATCATTTTCAGCCTGCAGGTCCATGGTGAAGAGTGGATGCTCGAAACCCGCAGCGAAAACGAATAACAGGTGCGCCCATGCAGCGAATCTATGAACCGGAAAACCTGATGGAAGGCGAGTTACTGCAGCAGATGCTCGCCAGCGAAGGTATCGAGGCGCACTTGGTGGGGCGCCATTTGCTCGGCGGTACGGGTGAGTTGCCGATTTTCGGGCTGCTGGGGCTGGAGGTGGACAATGATCAGGCCGCCTGCGCCCGCGAGCTGATCACCATCTATAACGGCGCGCAACCGTTGCCCGGCGATGAACCCGACAGCTTCCCTGACGTATTGGTCTGTTAGGCTGTCGGTCGGTTTACCCAAGAGTCGTGTTGCCCCATGTGTGGACGTTATGCCCTGTTTCGCTGGAATCCCACGTTTGCTGCCTTGCCGGGCTTTCCGGCGGATCAGCAGGCCCAGTGGAATATTTCTCCCAATGATTCGGTGCTGATCCAGCGCGCCGCCGACGGCCAGCGCACCCTGGCGCGCGCCCGTTGGGGTCTGACGCCGCCATGGCTGACGGACCTTTCCCGCACCCCGGCCCATGCCCGCGCCGAAACCCTGGCTGAGCAACCGATGTTTCGCGAAGCGTTTCGTCAGCGCCGTTGCCTACTGCCGGCCAACGGTTTCTACGAATGGCGTGGCACCCAGCGCAAGCGGCCGTACTGGCTGACGCCAGGGGAAGGTTCGACGCTGTTTTTCGCGGCTATCTGGGAAGCCTATCCAGTGCAGGAGCAGGTGTGGTTGAGCGCAGCGGTGGTGACGCAGGCGGCGCAGAGTCAGCGGCGGCCGTTGATTCTGGATGCGGCGGGGCAGGAGGCGTGGCTGAACCCCGAGACGCCCTTGCACGTATTACAGGGGTTGCTGGCCAGTGAGCCCGTCCCTTTGCGCGAGCGGGTTTTGGCCAACATGGTCAACGATCCCAAGCTCAATGGGCCGGAGTGCCTGACCCCGGCTTGAATTTTGATCGGATTGATCCAGCCCGTTGCTGTGGCGGGAATGTGGGATGTATCCGAAATTTAGCGTCTACACGTCTGATGTATCTGGCGTCGATACAAATCACCGCCTAGGATACGCGCCATGTTTTCAGGGCGTCTTTTCAGGGAGAGTGTGTTGATGAAGAAATCATTGGCCATAAGTGTATTGGCGGCGGCGGTACTGCTGGCCGGGTGTCAGTCGGTCAACACCACCAGCGGCGGTGCCGTTGGGGTGGAGCGCAAGCAGTACATGTTCAGCATGCTGTCGAGCCAGGAAGTCGACCAGATGTATGCGCAGTCCTACCAGCAGACCCTGGGTGAGGCCGGCGGCAAAGGCCTGGTGGACAAGACCAGCGCTAACGCCAAGCGCGTGCAGGCCATCGCCAACCGCCTGATCGCCCAGGCGCCCACCTTCCGTCCGGATGCGGCGCAGTGGAAGTGGGAAGTGAACCTGATCAAGAGCGATGAGATGAACGCCAACTGCGGGCCGGGCGGCAAGATCTTCGTGTACAGCGCGTTGATCGATAACCTCAAGCTCACCGATGACGAACTGGCTGCGGTGATGGGCCATGAAATCGCCCACGCCTTGCGTGAGCATGGCCGTGAAGCCATGTCCAAAGCCTACGGCATCGAGATGGCCAAGCAAGGCGCCGGCGCGTTGTTCGGCCTGGGCCAGGACAGCCTGGCGCTGGCCGATACCGTGGCCAACTACGGCATGACCTTGCCCAACAGCCGCAGCAATGAAAACGAAGCGGACCTGATCGGCCTGGAGCTGGCGGCCCGCGCCGGTTACAACCCGAACGCGGCCATCACGTTGTGGAACAAAATGGCCAAGGCTTCGGAAGGCGCGCCACCGGAGTTCATGAGCACTCACCCGGCCTCCGACAGCCGGATCGCCTCGTTGCAGGCGGCGATTCCGAAGGTGATGCCGCTCTACCAACAGGCCAAGAAGTCCTGATAATCCAGGCCTTATGAAGATCCAAATGTGGGAGGGGGCTTGCCCCCGATGGCGTTGGGTCAGTTAGCGCATGCATTGACTGATCTACTGCTATCGGGGCAAGCCCCCTCCCACATTGGATTGGGTTTGCAGGCTTAGATCCTTAGATCCAGCCGCTGCTTTGCATGGCCTTGTACACCGCCACGATCGCCAGGACGAAAAACGCCGTAGCCGCCAGTCGACGAATCAAGGTCAACGGCAATTTCTCTGCGGCAAAATTCCCCGCCAGAACCACCGGTACGTTGGCAATCAACATGCCCAGGGTGGTGCCGATAATCACCAGCCACAGCTCAGGGTATTGCGCTGCCAGCATCACCGTGGCGATCTGCGTCTTGTCGCCGATTTCGGCGATGAAAAACGCAATCAGGGTGGTCAGGAACGGCCCGAACTTGCGCGAGGTGCTGGCTTCGTCATCGTCGAGTTTGTCCGGTACCAGGGTCCACAGCGCCGTGGCGCAGAAGCTCGCCGCGAGAATCCAGTGCAGCACCGCGTCCGAGAAGAAACTACCGAACCAGGCACCCACTGCACCGGCGGCGGCATGGTTTGCCAGGGTCGCGGCGATGATACCGGCGATGATCGGCCAGGGTTTGCGAAAGCGTGCGGCAAGGATGAGCGCGAGCAGTTGGGTCTTGTCGCCGATTTCGGCCAAGGCAACGATTGCGGTAGGTACGAGCAGTGAATCCAGCATCAGGTAGGTTTCCAGGGGCGGGTCGACACGGCTATGACACGTACAGCCTTCCCGCCCCGGGTAAGGTGTGCGTGTCATAGGTCTTGTCAAACCCCGGTCCGTCTGAGCGGACTCCTGGGTCGCATACGCCATGGTCTGTTGACCAAGTATGTTGACGTATGCCGGACGAGCGTGGCGCTCGTGGGAGACTACTCCCCTAGGACGAAGCGGATTCTGCCTAGGCAAAATCCATTCGGCAAGTGTTCTTTTTCAAACGCCTGTCAGCCGCGCTTGGCGCGATAGATGCGAAAACCGTTGCCTTCGGCCTTGATCGCGCACACGCCCAAGTGCTCTTCGATCAGTGGCTGGTACTTCAGGAAACTGTTGGCAACCAGCCGAAGTTCGCCGCCTTTTGCCAGGTGTTTCGCCGCTTTTCGCAGCAAGTTCTCCGTGGCGAAGTAATCGGTGTGTACCCCGACATGGAACGGCGGGTTGCTCAGGATCGCGTTCAAGCCCATCGGCGCGGCGTCGATGCCATCCGCCGTCAGCACCTCGGCTTCCAGGCCGTTGGCGGCCAGGGTCAGGCGGCTGCTGGCGGTGGCGAAGGCATCCACATCCAGCATCGTCACCGTATTGTGCGGGTAGCGACGTTTGACCGCCGCGCCCAACACACCAGCGCCGCAACCGAAGTCCAAAAGGTGGCCACTGGGCAGTTTGTCCAAGTGTTCCAGCAACAATTCGGTACCGCGATCCAGGCGGCCATGGCTGAATACGCCCGGCAGGCTCACCACCTTCAGCGGCCCTTCGGCCAGCGGCACTTCGAACACCTGCGCCAGGCTCTCCAGCTCCACCGCTTGCGGCGCGTTGGCCACGGTGATTTGCCACAACTGGCAGTGGCGTGCGTTATCGAGTTTGCGCGGCTTGCCGAAGGGGATCATCTGCTTGGCGGCGCTTTCGATACCGCCTTTTTTCTCCCCCACCAGAAACAGCTCGGCGTCGGGCAGGCGTGCGGCCACGGCGTTGAGCAGGTAGTCGGTAAGGTCCTTGGACTTGGGCAGGAAGATCACTGCCGCATCAAACGCGCGCTGCGGCACATTCACGCCGAACTGGCTGCGCTCGGGGAAACGTGCGTCGAGCGCAGCCTGGTCACCGGCATGCCAGCACCAGCCATGCGCATTGGGCAGGCGGCCGAGCAAATCGTCGGCGGGCAACCCCACCAGCAGCAGGTTGCCTTGAAAAAGTTCGGCCTGACGAAGCAGTACTTCACTGCGCGGATCCATGGTCTGCTCCTTGAAAAGGGACGCAGTTTATCAAGTGACGACGCGCAGCGGGGCGCCGCTGAAAAAGCCGCGGGCGTTTTCCGCCAGTTGACCGACGATCCGCTGCCGCGCTTCGCGACTGCCCCAGGCATTGTGGGGCGTGACGATCAAGCGCGGGATGTCGCCGACCAGCAGCGGGTTGCCATGCCCCGGGGGTTCGACGCTCAGCACATCGGTCGCCGCGCCGCCCAGGTGCCCATTGCGCAAAGCATCGGCCAGGGCCTGTTCGTTGATCAAGCCACCGCGTGCGGTGTTGACGATAAACGCGCCGGGCTTGAGTAGCGCCAGCTCGCGGGCGCCGATCAAGTCGCGGGTGTGTTCGTTGAGCGGGCAGTGCAACGTCAATGCGTCGACCTGCGCCAGCAGTTCATCCAGCGGCACGCGATCGGCGCGGGCAGGGCGCCCGGGAATAGCGCCGAGTATGACGCGCATGCCGAAGGCTTCGGCCAGCCGCGCGACGGCGCTGCCCAGTTCGCCATGCCCGAGCAAACCGAGGGTTTTGCCTTCGAGCTCGACGATGGGGTGATCCAGCAGGCAAAACTGCTTGGCCTGTTGCCATTTGCCGGCCTTCACGTCCCGCTGATAGTCGTTCAAACGCGTCGCCAGGTTGAGCAGCAGCATGATCGTATGCTGCGCCACCGACGGTGTGCCGTAGCCCTGGCAGTTACTCACGGTGACGCCATGGGTGCGGGCGGCTTCAAGGTCGACGTTATTGGTGCCGGTGGCCGACACCAGGATCAGCTTGAGCTCGGGGCAGGCAGCCAGGGTTTCGCTGTTGAGCGCAATCTTGTTGCTGATGGCAACTTGGGCGCCTTGCAGGCGTTCGAGCACATTCTGCGGCGTGGTCTGCTCAAACAGCTGCAGGTCGCTGAAGCAGTTTCGCAACTCGCTGAGGTCGAGGTCCCCCAGGTCCAGGGACGGGTGATCAAGGAAGACGGCGCGGCGATTGTTCGTCATCAACTGTACCTTTTGTGACAGGGTTCGAAGGCGTAATCTACCGAGCCTATCAGATGAAATAATCCGCTACTTCATGGAGTGAGTATGTACGTCGCCGAGTTTTTGACCGTGGCCCTGATTCACCTGTTGGCGGTAGCCAGCCCCGGCCCGGATTTCGCGGTGGTGGTCCGTGAAAGTGTGACCCACGGCCGTCGCGCCGGGACCTGGACTGCATTGGGCGTGGGCTCGGCGATTTTCCTGCACGTGGGGTATTCGTTGCTCGGCATCGGCTTGATCGTGTCCCAGTCCATCGTGCTCTTCAACGCACTGAAATGGGCGGCGGCGGCGTACCTGCTGTACATCGGCTTCAAGGCCCTGCGCGCACAGCCGGCCAAACCTGCCGCCGAAGGCGAGTTGCACCGCGAAGTTGGCGAGCGCACTCCGCGCGGGGCGTTTACCGCAGGCTTTGTGACTAACGGTTTGAACCCCAAGGCGACGTTGTTCTTTCTGTCGCTGTTTACCGTGGTGATCAACCCGCACACCCCGCTGGCGGTGCAGGCGGGTTATGGCGTGTACCTGGCGGTGGCCACGGCGTTGTGGTTCTGCCTGGTGGCGATGTTGTTCAGCCAACAGCGCGTCCGCGCCGGTTTTGCGCGGATGGGGCATTGGTTTGATCGGACGATGGGAGCGGTGTTGATTGCGATTGGGGTGAAGTTGGCGTTTACCAGTATGAAGTGAGTCGAACTCTCTTACGGCCGGCACCAAGATGGAATATGGTTTTGTCCTTGGCGGAACCAGCGGGTTCGAAAGCCAATTTTTGTATAGGCGGCATCACCATCTCCTGTTGGGGAAATCGACTTCACGTACTGGATGGGCGCTCTCCGGTAAGGGGTCGGTAAGCCCCTCGACATCTGTCTTCTCCTCGAATATTTGACCGTTGCTACCGACCAACCTATAGCTATACGAAGGCAGTCTTTTCCCCCATTCGTCCACAATGAGGTAGCGCCCAAACCCTGGCTTATCCGGTTCTGGGAGCCAGTCGGGTAACAGCTGCGGGCGGGGGTCCCGACAATCGGCATAACGCCAGCGTGAAAAGCACTCGGGGGCACGCCCTGTCCGCAGGCTTTGTAGCTTCCAGAAGTCTGGCGTCGATTGACCATCTGCCACGACACTGCCATCGGGATAGGTGAAAGCGGTGTGGTTTCCCTCTTTTTTTTCCTTTGGCCCCGCCGAATAAACTATGAAATCAGAATGTATGACTGGTTCGAAATATACCCGCCGCGCCTGTAATGCTTGGTAACTGAGGTAAATGCTGCCCTCGCCGGCCAAGCCCACAGTTTTTTTATAAGGCCCCAAAAGTTCTTCATCGACCCAAGGGTAGTAATCCTTCTTGATCGTCAGATCGCCTTCAACCTTGATATCAGCTCCTCCCCGTGGCGAGTCGTTGTAGTCAAATATCACAACCACGCCCCCGCCTCCCCCAGAGGTCACATTCTCGCCAAAACGCGTCGGATCAGCATAAACCACACCAAATGTCACATTCGCCAAATGCCAGCGGCACGCGCCACCGCCATCTTTCGGCAGTTCTACTTGGTAGAGATCACTCTGCCCCTGGCGCTCCAGTTCCTTGTAAACCGAGTGATGACCATCCCGTTCAGTGCGCTGGCCGCTGGCGCCGTAGTCGACACGCTTACAAATGGGCGAGCGATACATCACCCACATTGTTTCGGTTTTCAGCTCCTTGGGCAGTTTTACGGTGACGGTTATTTTTTCGCTGTTAGCAGGCGGGGCCAGGCTGTGGTCCTGACGGCATCCACTGAGACTAAAAAACATCGCGCACACAACAGTGAGCAGGCGGAGAAACCGGATTTTGTTCTTTCGCGTGTTGATCGGCTTAACCATAGGTTTTCTCGTAATAAGCTTTTGGGTCGGCAATGGCGTTAAAGCGCTGCAGCGCCTCGGCGCCACCTGCTACTTGCTGGGTGATATGCAGGGCTTGGTCTACCAGGCGCTGTAAGTCGAGGAACACGCGATTGCGGGCCAGTTCGTCCTCGTGAATGCTCCCGTAGTAATCCTTTAGCTGTTGTTCGAACTTGCGCCGTTGGACCTGTCGCTCCAGCAACGGATCGCGCTCGGCGTCAATCGATTCCAGCAATTGGTTATGAATATAGGGTTGGTATTGCGACATGAAGTGATCGCCAATACGCGGCATTCGCCCCGTCGCCGGGTTGCTGTAGCGAGGAAAGAACCGGGCACGACTTTCGGCGTTCAGCGACGTGTTCAAGCACTGCGTGGCCTGCTCGACCTGCTGGTCGCCGTCCTCGCTCAGGCTGGGGACCAAATACAGCTTGGCTTTTTCCGGCAGTTCGTAGGCGATAGTGCTGCGATAGGGCGTGCCATCGGGTTTGCGGTAAGCGGGGTATGGTGTGATCTCCTGTTGCTGGTGTTGCTCGGCACGGAAAAACATGGCGATCTCACCGTGATGGCTGAACGGGTCTTCATGTTTGAATACTGCGCTGGAGACGGCTTGACGTAGCGACCAACTAAACCCAGCGAGCAGGCCAACAGGGCCGTAGGCGTCATATAGGTAATTGTCCAGCGCGGCCTCAGGGGGCACGCGAGGAATGGCGTCCATGTCATTGACATGGCGAAAGTGCCATAGGTCGCCCAAAAACTGTACGGCGTGGAGGGTGAAGGTGCGGGGCATGCCGTAGGTGTAGAGCAGGGGGTTATGGTTTTTCAACGAGGCCGCGTGGATGAGGCCGAGGGCGCCGCCCAGGCTATGGCCGCAGATGAACAATTTTTTATCGCGAGCACCACCAAGAATCGTCTTGCCAAAATCAGTATCAAAAACTCTTCTCGCCACCTCAAAGGCATCGCGAAAGCCAAGGTGCACACTGCCCACAGCGGTAAGGCCAGGGCAAGGAACCTTGGGCTCGCAAACCGCCGCGATCTCCGGTTTCACAGGACGAAAGGTCGCATCGGTGATGAGGTCAGCAAGCCCCTCCATCTCAGTGCCGCGCCATGCAACTAACACTTGGGATGCACTGATAGCGTAAAACAGCTGGGTATGACCTTCCGGCACGTCTGCCTTAGCGGTATCCAGGGCTTTGATCGTCAAATAGCGATCACTAAAAGGCACATCAACCACCACGCATGGCCATGCCTGGCCGTTATCCCAAACCCGAGGTGTACGTGACAAATCCAGGCATTGCTGCTCGAAAAACTCGTTGACGGAACCCAGTTCGCGTTCATCCCGCGTGCTATA
>Ga0209913_1000226_pt1 | contig 56503 bp, 36 predicted proteins | sample PersoiDNA2013203_FD_185805 | JGI IMG/M metagenome (GOLD analysis project Ga0209913, IMG submission 185805) | Permafrost soil microbial communities from the Arctic, to analyse light accelerated degradation of dissolved organic matter (DOM) -... | ecosystem: Environmental > Terrestrial > Soil >...
AGCAAATATAAAACCCAGGACATTCACTTTATCTAGTACGTTCCAGCCTGAATGAACTCCACTTTATATCCATCAGGATCTTCCACAAAGGCAATCACAGTGGTGCCATGCATCATAGGGCCAGCCTCGCGCACGACTTTTCCACCGGCATTTTTTACCGCTTCGCATGCTTTGTAAGCATCGTCTACTTCTATTGCGATATGGCCATAAGCTTTGCCCATATCGTAACTTTCAACACCGTAGTTATAAGTGAGCTCCAGCACTGTGCTATCACTTTCAGCGCCATAACCAACAAAAGCGAGGGTAAACTTGCCTTCAGGAAAATCATTCTGGCGTAGCACTTTCATGCCTAGCACTTCAGTATAAAATTTGATTGAACGCTCCAGATTACCGACCCGAAGCATGGTGTGTAGCATACGCATATTGAATATCCTTAAGACTTTAAATGTTAGAACTTTAAGTGAATGTTATTTAGCGGCGGTTAATTGATAGTATTTTTCGAGCAATTGTTCTTTACTTTCAACCACATCCGGATTGAATGGAATGCAGTCAATCGGACACACTTCTCTACACTGCGGCTTATCGTAATGTCCGACACATTCAGTACATAAGTTTGGGTTGATTTCGTAAATCTCTTCACCCTGATAAATTGCATTATTGGGGCATGCCGGCTCGCACACGTCGCAATTGATGCACTCATCGGTAATCATCAAGGCCAAAATCAGTCTCCTAACTTAAGTTTAATAGCGTTCTCAACTGTGGATGACACGAACGCGTGGACATCACCTCCCAGTGTGGCCACTTCGCGGACTAGACTAGACGAAATGAACATAAACTGTTCAGAAGGCGTTAAAAACAAAGTTTCAAATTGTGGATAGAGCTTACGGTTCATCCCTGCCAACTGAAACTCATATTCAAAATCAGAAGTCGCTCGCAAACCGCGAATCACCATTTGTGCATTTTGCGCTTGCACAAACTGCATCAATAATCCTGAAAAGCCTATCACTTCAACATTACTTAAATTATCAAATACCGTTTTCGTCATGTCCACCCGCTCATCCAGGCTAAACATGGTCCGTTTATTAGAGCTCCCCGCGACCGCCACAATCACATGCGGAAACAAATCCGATGCGCGGCGCACTAAATCCTCGTGCCCTAGCGTGACTGGATCAAAAGTACCGGGATAAACGACTTTGAGTGCTTTATTGGTCATGCGATGATTTTAGCAGATGATAAAAAACATTGCCCGCTTTGCTTTGCTTAATCACGCGCCAATTTGCAATAAGCGCTGCATCTGTATCTAATGCATACTCAGCTTCAACATAGACCAAAGCTCCAGCATGCAAATGCTCAGCCAACAGCGGCAACACTTTAGGCAACCATTGCTGATGGTATGGCGGATCTAAAAATACCAGATTGAATTTTTGCGTGTTTTGACTTAAAAACTTGAGTGCATCTTGGTTGAAAATTTGCGCATGTTCGGCTTTTAACAACTGCTTATTTTCCATTAACGCCTTATATGCAGGGAGAGATTTTTCTATCAGCGTTACCGCCACAGCGCCTCGTGACAGTGCTTCAAAACCCATTACGCCAGTACCTGCAAATAAATCCAAGCAGGTAAATCCGGTTAAATCCTGTCCCAGCCAATTAAACACAGTTTGGCGCACACGTTCCGGTGTCGGTCGTAATCCAGCCGCGTCAGGAAACTTGATAACGCGACTACGCCATTCGCCAGCATTAATGCGCACTGAGTTGAGTTTTGGTGTCGCCATATTTACTGTGCAATTTTACTTTTATAAAACTGCATTTTACTCCGGATTTTTACTATGGGTTCTGATTGGATCTAATTTCAAGGCACATTCAAGCCAAGATGTACTCAAGCAAAGACAAGGTATCTCTGTGTAGACAGTACGAATAGTACGGCAAGCTTAGATAACGAGGTTTTAACTGGAATGTGCCTTGAAATAGCTACTTCGCATTCGGGTCGCCGACTACCACCGTCACAAAGTTTGCAGGTTTCAACCTACGATTAAATGCATCTTTAATCTGTGCAGTCGTTACGCTAGCTACTTTTTTATTGTATTCATCTAAATAATTCAGCGGTAATTTATAAAAACCAATCACAGATAAATAATCTAAAATCTTACTGTTACTATCAATCCGCATCGGAAAGCCTCCGATGATATTGGCTTTAGCGGCAGTTAATTCTTTTTCAGTGACGCCGTTTTTCATAAAATTATCTAAAGTTTCATGCACTAACTTAAGCGCGGCATCTGCCTGGTCTTTTTTAGTTTGCAGGCCAATTTGAAAAGGCCCTAACTCGGCCATCGGCATAAAATAGCTGTAAACACTATAAACAAGGCCGCGTTTTTCACGTACCTCTTCCGTTAGGCGGGACACAAAACCACCACCGCCTAAAATATAATTGCCTACATATAATGGAAACGTATCAGGGTCGCCACGCTTCATGCCTGGGTAACCTAATAAAATGTGCGATTGTGATGCAGGATGCGCAATGCGTTGCTCAATCGGTTTTGTTGGGTAATCAACTGTTGCAATCGGAGCAGTTTCAACGGATTTAGGCATGCCATTACTAATATTCTCAGCAATGCTGTTCGCTTGCTCACGGGTTAAATCACCAATCATGGCAATTACAGCACCTTTTGCACTATAGTATTTATTGTAGAAGTCTTGCAGATCTTCACGCTTGATTTTAGCAACAGTTTCAACCTCGCCACTTTCATCCAAACTATACGGATGTTTGCCATACATGGCACTCATAAACGCTTTATTTGAAATGCTTTCTGGCCGAGTTGCAGATTCTTGCAAACCAGAAATGATACGTGCTTTTTCCCGGGTTAATACCGCTTCTGGAAAATCTGGTTTTTGTAAAACTTTAGTGAATACATCCAGCGCCTGTGTTTGTTCACGCGCACTACTTAATGTGCGCAATTTAAATGCTGCTCGATCCGCATCAAAGTCCCCCCCTAAAATTGCACCAATATCAGCCATTTTATTGGCAATCACTTCATCGCTCATGCCCGCTGCACCTAGTGCCATCAGGTATCTGGTGATGCCTGCAACACCTGATTTTTCAGCAGTATCGCGTGCGCTACCGGCAGAAAAGTTCACACTCAAATCTACAATCGGCAAATCATGATTTTCAACAAAGTAAACTTCAGCACCTGCACTGGTTTGCCATTGCTGAATTTTGACAGCGGCATTACTGTTAAATGCTACTAAACTAGTGACTACAATCATTAAAATCTTAAATATCTTCATCTTATTACCTTAACTAGATTCCCGCCTGTACGGGAATGACGAACTTGAAAAATTAGAAAATTCGATCAATTTCAAACTGCTAAGCAATACTAAGCGCACAACGCCGATGTGTACATTAAGTACATGAGGAATTGTGCAACGACGTATTGCAACGCAGATTGAGATTGATACTTAATGCACATGTGGCTTGCCTTGCGGCTTAGCATTCGGGTCTATTGGTTGTGGGTCTAAAGTGGCGATAGTTAGATTATCTTGCAGCAAATATTTTTTAGCGACCGCTTGCACCTGCTCTGGCGTTACAGCACGTAATTTACTCGGATACTCATCCAAGATACGCCATGAAAAACCGATACTCTCAACTGTCCCTATTTGCATTGCTTGATAAAACATAGAGTCACGCTTATACACATCGGCCGCTATGACGCCAGCTTTTACGCGGTCCAGTTCTTCAACTGTAACGCCAGACTCTTTAATTTTTTCAACTTGCTCTAATAAAGCAGCTTTTAGCTCGGCGACTGTTTTGCCTTCACTGGGCGTGCCATCAAGCTCAAACAGACTTAACCGGCCACGCGACATCAAGTCGTAACCGGCACTCGCATCAACTGCAATCTGCGTTTCGCGCACAAGTTTTTGATTCAACCGTGCAGCGGGATTACCGCTCAATATGCCTGCGAGTACTTCAAGCGCATATGGCTCCCAATCTTTAGCCGGATCATTTAAAGCCGGTACGTGATAACCCATGAGCAAATATGGCTGCTTAGCAGGCGCTTTCACAATAATGCTACGCTCACCAATTTGCGCTGGCTCCATTTGAGGTTTACGCGCGGGCAACACTTTTGGTTTAACTTTACCAAAATATTGCTCGGCTAATTTATAAACCTCTTTCGCATTCACATCGCCAACCACCACCAAGGTGGCATTATTTGGCGCATACCAATTGTGATACCACTCACGCGCATCTTCATATGTCATGTTCTCAAGGTCGTTCATAAAACCAACAACAGGTCTGGCATAAGGATGTGCACGGTAAACCGTACCTTGAAAAGCCTCATTCACCATAGCTTGCGGTTTATCATCGGTGCGCCAGCGGCGCTCTTCCATAACAACTTTGATCTCTTTATCAAACTCAACCTTGGTCAACTGCAAGTTAGCCATGCGGTCAGCTTCTAGCTTAAAAGATAATGGTAAATGCGATTTTTCAAGTTGCTGGAAGTAACAAGTGTAATCAGTACTGGTAAATGCATTTTCCTTACCGCCTGCTGCTGCGATTATTCGGGAAAATTGCCCGGCTTTGACTTTGCTTGTGCCTTTAAACATCATGTGTTCAAGCACGTGTGCCACGCCCGTTTTACCGTTGACTTCATCAATACTGCCTGCGCGATACCATACTTGCGAGACCACCACAGGTGAACGATGGTCTTCTTGCACGATGATTTTTAAGCCATTGTTAAGTTTATATTCTTCAATATTGGCCTGTGCAACTGCGCTAATTAAGCTGGCTAGCACTGTGCAAACAAGCGCGGCATTGCGGATTATTACTGTTTTTTTTATCATTACTGAATGACTTCCTGAAATTCATTAATCAATTGTAAACAAACTACTTTAAGCTCTAACGCCTATGTAAATGACCCAACAGCGGCAGATTTAGTTCTGCCACTATATTTCATTTTGCATGCTGCTATGCAACAAATGCGCAAGCACGCCAGTTTACGCTAAAATAGCTGTATTCTTTTCGATGCGCAATCATGTTTAATATTTTCAAAAAAACTCCCGCGGCTCAAACCAACACCGAAGACAAACAAAGTCTCACGCCAATCGCACAGCCTAGTTTTACCGAGCGCCTAAAATTAAGCCTTACCAAAACGCGTAAGCAACTAGGCAACCAGCTCGCCAGCCTATTTGGCGGCGGCAAAATTGATGCCGAGGTTTACGACGAACTTGAAACCATTCTAATTACATCAGACGTAGGTGTGAACGCGACCAGAAACTTATTGGCAGACATCAAAACCCGCGTTAAAGCACAAAGTTTAGATGATACCGTGCAACTTAAGGCTGCGTTAAAAGAAGCCATGTCAGACTTACTTACACCATTGCAAAAACCTTTGGACACTAGCGGCTACAAACCATTTGTCATCATGCTTGCCGGCGTGAACGGCGCGGGCAAAACCACCACCATCGGCAAACTCGCCCATGCATTTCAGGCTGAAGGTAAATCCGTATTAATTGCCGCAGGCGACACTTTTAGAGCTGCCGCCCGCGAACAATTGCAAATTTGGGGCGAGCGCAATAACGTACACGTAGTTTCACAAACCAGCGGCGACGCTGCCGCAGTGATGTTTGATGCAATCAACTCCGCCCGCGCTAAAAATATAGATATTGTACTGGCCGATACCGCCGGCAGATTACCCACGCAAATGCACTTAATGGACGAAATCGCCAAAGTAAAACGCGTGATGGACAAAGCACTACCCGGCGCCCCGCATGAGGTGCTATTGGTGCTGGATGCCAACACCGGTCAAAACGCCGTGACCCAGGTAAAAACTTTTGATGACGCACTAGGTGTAACCGGTCTAGTGCTAAGTAAACTGGACGGCACTGCCAAAGGTGGCGTGATTGCTGCCATTGCAGAAGCAAGGCCAATACCGATACGTTTTATTGGCATCGGGGAAGCGATTGATGATTTAAGACCGTTTAATGCGAATGAATTTATTGATGCCATGATAGATTGACCATAAACCATCTGCATTATTTCGGCGCAATGCGCTTTGCCTATTGACGCACTACGATTTGGTATAGACCGATGCCAACTAAACTTAGAAACATCCAAAGCGAATTCGTAGCATTTGTCATTGAACAAATGTCGTTTATTCATGGACTGCGAATTCGTGCCATGTTCGGTGGTCATGGTATTTATCAAGACGACAGCATGTTTGCTATTATCATCGAAGATCAACTGTACTTTAAAGCAGATGCTACGACGCGTGAGGAGTTTAAAGCCAAAGGCTTGAGCCCATTTACTTACCATGCACGCGGCAAGTTGGTAGAAGTACAATATTACGAGGCGCCACCAGAGGTATTTGATGAAGTTGATGAAATGCGCCACTGGGCACATAAGGCTTTAACCGTTGCAGTTAAAGCCAAAAAACTACATAAAAATAAAGCCAGCTAGTTCGCCATTTAGTTAGCCCAACACATTTAGCTATATAATCCAGACAATGATTAAATTTGACCAAGTTACCAAGCGCTACCCCGGCAGCGATGAGGCTTTAAAAAATGTCAGCTTGAATATTGAAGCTGGCGAACTGGTGTTTGTAACAGGCCATTCTGGTGCGGGTAAAAGCACTTTGCTTAAACTGATTGCGGCTATTGAGCGTCCTACTAGCGGCACTGTGCTTATCGCCAATCAAAATATCAGCCAACTTAAACCCTCTGCCATTCCATTTATGCGTCGTAGATTCGGTTTGATTTTCCAAGACCACAAACTACTGTATGACCGCAATTGCTTTGAAAATGTCATTTTGCCGTTGCATATAAATGGCGTCAACGGCATCGAAGCGGCAAAGCGCGTACGCGCAGCCTTAGATAAAGTTGGATTATTGCATAAAGAAAAAGCAATGCCGATTACGCTATCAGGTGGTGAGCAGCAACGGCTTGCAATTGCACGTGCGGTGGTGAGCCGCCCTTCTATTCTGATTGCTGACGAGCCCACCGGCAATTTGGATGCAAGTTATGCGGCCGACATTATGGCAATTTTTGAAGCGTTTCATCAGGTGGGTGTTACGGTGATTATGGCGACGCACGACGCGCGTGGCATGTCTGCTTCGCAAAATAGGGTATTGCACCTCAACCACGGTGAATTGAAAATAGAGAATTCAGCATCATGAGTATTTGGCTAAACTATCATTTACAAGCAATCAAGCTGGTTCTGGGACGCATGCGTAATAACAAGCTACCATCTTTTATGATTTGCTTGGTGGTAGGTGTTGCAATGTGCTTGCCAGGCTTGTTTTACATGGGTGTTGATAATCTATCTAAATTAACAGACCACATGCAGGATGAAACTGAGATTAGCCTTTTTCTTAAATTAGATGCTAGCACAGAAACTGTTGCCAAAATTGATGCACTTTTAGCCAAAAATGAAGCCATTAAGCAGTTCCATCTAGTAACTAAAGACGAAGCCTGGCAAAAACTTAAAGCTAAGTCAGAAACAAATAACGAGGCGAGCGATGCTATTAATCAACTCAGTAAAAACCCATTACCTGACGCTTTTTTTATTCATGCAAAGTCTGCCGATCCTGAATCATTAGAAACACTTAGAAATGAGCTGCGAAACATAGCTGGCGTTGAGCAAGCGCTATTAAATACTGAATGGGCTAAACGTTTATCCACTTTATTAGCCCTTGGCAAAAAAATCATATTTTTCATTTCTATGCTTTTAGCTGTCGCGCTACTGGTCATTATTGGCAACACGGTACGTATGCAGATTTTGACGCAGAAAGATGAAATTGAGGTCAGCAACTTGATAGGCGCCACAAGTAGCTTTATCAGAACGCCATTTTTGTATGCCGGCATGTTATACGGGCTTTTTGGCGGCTTACTCGCCATTTTAATGATTGCCGTTGTTGTGCAACTATTCAATTATTCAATTGCGCAAATATCCAGCCTATACAGTAGCGACTTTAGCCTGGCTTTATTCAATGGAAAATTATTTGCTACTATTATAGGCATGGCCATTTCTATCGGCTGGCTTGGTTCTTATTTAGCGGTCTCCCGCGCAATCACTTCAATCGCTCTCGATCAAAAGAGTCTTTGACACCACGCATATTTAGAATCCGGTAGTTAGCAACGCACCGTGTTTTAATTAACATCGTTACCAATTAATGACCAAAAATCCAAACCAAATCCAAATCTTATTATTCTCGTTGTAGAATTGACTTGTCAAAACTGAGTGGAAGCGTTGCCAGATTAGCTGCCGGTTGCGCCAAATTGACGATCGATTGGTATTGGCCAAACTTTAGCTGCCGGCTTGCTGCTTATTAAGTATTAATCAACGTGATGCTGGTTGCTGGTAAAACTGCGTCAACTGTTCATAGACATCTGGACAGTGTTTTTTCAAAATATCTGGCTCAGTAAAAAAATACTCGCTTAATACCGCAAAAAACTCTGCGGACTGGTGGCAGCATAAGGATTGATAAAGGCGTGTTCTCCTGCTACCACTTGCAGGCACAGTGTATTGTAGGCTCCACTCAATGCCTCGGACCATCTTTTCTGGCTCATACCAAGACGCAATGGCGGCATGCCATTCATTGCCCCATTGAGGCCATCCAGCTTATGTGCGAACTCGTGTAACACAACATTGTGGCCAGCATGGCAATGATAGGTGTCGCGCTCCACGTCATCCCAGGACAAAATTACCGGGCCGCGCAACCATGACTCACCGGTTAAAACGCTTGATTCGTTATGTACCAGACCAATGGGGTCCATCTGCGCATGATTAACTCGAAACGCACCCGGATAGAGTATGACCTCGACCCAACCGTCGTAATGATCCACTCCCAGATTCAGAATTAATAAACATGCTTGGGAGGCCACCGCCACTCCCATTGACAGCGTCACCTCTAAACCCTGAGCGCCGGTGATTAATTTTTGATCTAGAAACCATGCCGTCATCTCGCGCAAATGCGCCATTTGTACCGCATCCAGCCCTCTAAGCACCATCATGCGCCGAGTTACTCTTTGCCAGACGTAGAGTGGTATTAGATGATGCTTAAGGATCCTGCGCATGCGCCAACGCTGTAGTACTGTGCCTAATGGACGCATATTATTCTCTCTATTAACAGCGACCGGGCCTTCCAGAATTTTATAGGCACATCTGAGAGACTGACTAAGATAATGACTCCAAAATTGACCTTTTCAATATGTACTTTAAAAACTTATCGCTAAGTTTTTACAGGCTAAATACATTTAATGCGCCAGCTCCGAGGGTGTACCGGATTTTGTGTAAACGTAGCTTAATTACTGCTGAAGTTTACTTGCCAAACCTATGTAGCTGCTTTGTCCCACTTAGTTGCAGGATACAGCAAATTGACAACAGACGGTTATTCGCCGAAGTTACTCAGATGCTTTTACAAAGTGCTTACCTAAAAGCCGCCGTTGGCTAACAATAAAATTGGGTTGCTTCAAAGCTGCCACAGATATTCGGAGATTCGGCCCACTGCAGTCACATGGGAATTAAGGCTGGTCGACTGCAGATTATGCGTAAATTGTTGTAGATACTTGCATCTTATGGGTGGTGTGTTTGATTGCAGCTTATGGTGTATTGTCAGATAAGATCTTCCCGTTTGCTAGGGTTAGCACTGATTGATATTACATAGACACTACTTGTGACTTATGCCGTTGACAACAAGAAGGTGTACTATAGTTTAAATTTAACTATTGGTCAGTTGTCGATAAAAAGAAAATGAGCCTATTTAAAAAGCTACGCCATATATTGCAACAGGTGTTGAAGCGGATCATTCCCGCGCTACTCAAGCTGTCCATGCTGCGATTGGTCGTATTGTTTTTGACAATGGCGATACTTGTTTCGGTCACAATGGTCCTGATCATTGATTTCCTGTGGGACGGTAGATTCAATACCGAGCAGGAGTTTACCGGAGTCATTGTTACCTTCTTTGATAGCTTGCTGATCGTTGGTTTGCTGATGGCGTTGCTCCGTGAGCTTCGTGAGGAAGTGAAGCGATTCAAACGGGTGCAGGAGGAAGTGGAATTCAAGAACACGTTACTCCAGACTCAGCAGGAGACCTCTCTTGATGCCATCCTGATGGTCAATGAGAGCGCACAAATAATTTCCTACAATCAACAATTCATTGACCTATGGCGCTTACCCCCTCAGATGGTGAGCGCTGGTCTGGACGCACCCGTGCTCCAAACATGTGTTGACCAAGTCGAGAACTCAGAAGCATTTGTCGCCAAGATCCAATGGCTGTATGAGCATCCCAACAACAAGAGTCGAGTGGAAATTCCGCTAAAAGATGGAAGGATAATCGATCGTTATTCCGCCCCCATCATTGGAGAGCAAGGCAAGTACTACGGACGCGTCTGGTATTTTCGCGATATCACCGAATACAAAAAAGCCGAGGCCGATCTACGCATCGCTGCCACTGCTTTTGAATCTCAGGAAGGTATGCTGGTCGCCGATGCCAATAATGTAATCCTACGGGTGAACAGCGCCTTCACTGTTATCACCGGCTACACGGCTAATGAAGTCATTGGCCAGAACCCGAGCATACTCAACTCAGGTAGTCATGATGCAAACTTCTATGCAGCAATGTGGGAGAACATCAATCGTACTGGTGGATGGGAAGGCTTAATCCAAAATCGGCGCAAGAATGGTGAAATTTACCCAGAACTCCTCAGTATAACTGCAGTGAAAGACTCAAATGACACCGTTATCAACTACGTTGCCACATTCACCGACAATACCTTGAGTAATGAGGCGACGGATAAGATTACGCGTTTGGCGTTCTATGACAGCCTTACTGGCCTACCCAACCGAAGGCTTCTTATTGACAGACTCCATAAAGCTTTCGCTTCCAGTGGGCGTAGCGGCCGGGAGGGTGCGCTGCTGTTCGTTGATCTGGACAATTTCAAGGATATCAACGACACGCTCGGCCACGATATCGGCGACTTACTGCTACAACAAACAGCGCAACGCCTGGAGTCTTGTCTGCGCGAAGGCGACACCGTGGCACGACTGGGTGGTGACGAGTTCGTAGTGATGCTGGAAGACCTGAGCGAGCAACCCATTGAAGCCGCAGCACTGGCGAAAGCCGTTGGCGAAAAAATTCTAGCTTCGCTCAGCCAGCCTTACCAGCTTGCCACGCACGAATACCACAGTACCTCCAGTATCGGTGTGACCATTTTCAGCGATCACGGCAAGTCTGCGGAAGAGCTGCTGAAACGAGCCGATATCGCCATGTATCAGGCCAAAAAAGCAGGCCGCAACACCCTGAGATTCTTCAGCACGAAAATGCAGGACATCATTAACGCCCGCACAAGCCTCGGAAGTGAGTTGCGCATAGCTCTTGAGAAACAGCAATTCCAGTTGTATTACCAAATTCAGGTGAATAACTTGTGGAGCCCGTTCGGCGCCGAGGCATTGATTCGCTGGCTGCACCCTGAACGCGGTTTGGTGTCTCCTATTGAGTTCATCCCGCTGGCGGAAGACATTGGGCTGATACTGCCTATCGGGCAATGGGTGCTGGAGACGGCTTGTGCCCAACTCAAAGTATGGCAGCAAGATGTACTCACCCGCGATCTCACGCTGTCGGTGAATGTGAGTGCCAAGCAATTTCACCAGGCTGAGTTCGTGGCTCAAGTGCAATCTGCCGTGCAGAGGCATACCATCAATCCACAACTACTTAAACTGGAACTCACTGAAAGCATATTGCTGGAACGCATTGATGACACCATTGCAACTATGCACACATTGAAAGCAATCGGTATCCGCTTCTCATTGGACGACTTCGGCACTGGCTATTCATCCTTGCAATACCTTAAGCGACTGCCGCTTGATCAGCTCAAGATAGATCAATCGTTCGTACGCAACCTTGCCGCCGATGGCAGCGATAAGGTGATTGTGCGTACTATCATTGCCATGGCAGACAGCTTGGGCCTAGATGTCATTGCCGAGGGGGTGGAGACGGAAGAGCAACGACAACTCCTCCTGAACAAGGGCTGCACTCACTACCAAGGGTATCTGTTTGGCAAGCCAGTACCGATTGAGCAGTTTGAGGAATTGCTAAAACAGCGGCCATCACTTTTATAAAGCGAGGTGATGGGCAAGCGCCTTAAATTTCTCTAAGTCAGACAAAAAATGAGTTTTCAACAGAATAGGCCAATAGCCGACCGTAAATCAAAGCCCAACTAAAAACCTCGCAATCTAGTTGCGATACCACTAAAGCATAAAACTATGCCCACCTTGTATCTTGCAAACTTAAGGGTCGCTCCAAGCCATGGTCCCTCACATTAATCACAGAAATTATCCTAAAATCTATATAATCACAAAAAATATCCTAAATTCTGTAGATAAAAATTGAACATGTATTCAAACACTGGACTCTCCTTGTCTGCTCCAACTCTGGTGCTTGTCATCGTGGCATCTATTCTCATAGCGGCTTGTGGAGGGGGAGGTGGCGGGAGTAGCAGTGCGGCTGCTGTAACACCAACACCTGCACCAGTAGTGCCGGCGTCCATGTCTGGATACTACCCGCGGGCAGGTAACGGGGGGCTTAATTCGGTTCCAACGTCCACGGGAAATGTCTTGCCTATTGTGGTCGATGCAGGCCCTGTCGCTGGTGTGAGTCAAATCAATGCTCCCTATGTCTCTGTGACCATCTGCACTCCGGGGTCTACCGGCTCGACTGCCGCCTGTCAAACGATCGATCATGTGTTACTGGACAACGGGTCGTCCGGTTTAAGGATTTTGAACGCATCGCTCTATTCCAATCTTACCCTGCCAGCAGTCACCCATAACGGCCAGGCGGTGGGCGAATGTGAAACCTTTGGAACGGGCACAACCTGGGGCTCTGTGCTTCTTGCGGACATTTACCTAGGCGGCGAGGTTGCACGATCCGTTCCCATTCAGGATATAGGCGATCAGCCGGGAGGTGCTGTAGGAGTCCCTGTAGATTGTTCCAACACGGGGACCATCTTGAACACGGCCGCCCTCATTGGTGCTAATGGAATTTTGGGGGTCGGACTGTTCAAGAACGACTGTGACCTCTGTCTGACGCAAGTGGTACCCGCTACTTACTACACATGTACTTCGGCTGGCTGCTCAAACTCCATGGTAAGTGCAGCGCAGATGGTCACCAATCCTGTAGCCATCTTTTCCAAGGATAACAATGGTGTTCTCATTACCTTGCCGACGGTTCCAAATAGTGGCGCCACCAGCCTTGCCGGTTCCCTGATATTTGGCATCGGAACCGAATCGAACAATGGTCTTGGTAGTGCTGTGGTCTATGCGACCGATGCCAATGGTGATTTCAAAACCACATACAATGGCCAGACCATGTCACGCAGCTTCATCGATAGCGGGTCGAATGGTTTATATTTTAACGACAGCAGCATTCCCACCTGCTCGGGAAAGACATGGTACTGTCCGGCGTCGCCCCTGTCACTGAGTGCAACCAATACCGCTGCAACCGGCGGCACCAGCGGTGTAGTGAATTTCATTCTGGTAAACATTGTTAGCCTCAACCAGAACGTTGTTGCGGCAAGTACCGGAGGCCCTTACGGAAGCAGTCAATTTGACTGGGGACTCCCGTTCTTTTTCAATCGCCCTGTATTCACGGCCATATCCGGCATGAGTACACCGGGTGGAAACGGTCCCTATTTTGCATACTGACTATTTATCAATGTACACCTCGACACAAACCCAGAAAGTTGCCATGTCCTTCAATGCCGCTAAGCTATTGCTCTTTCTATTCGTGCTAACCTTTGCCTCGGTCAGCAATGTTGCAAACGCAACTCTTGGTGGCGACAGGGCCAGCGTTGAGGCTAACAGGGTGCAGAGTAATGTTAAGCAAGCGGCCAACCATACAATGTCCGCGACAGGCACCTACACCGTTTATGAAACAACCATGCCTTCTGGAACCACAGTTCGGCAGTATGTATCAACGGCTGGGGTGGTCTTTGCCGTTGCCTGGACGGGTCAATTCAAGCCGGATCTGCGACAACTCATGGGACCACATTTTGACAATATGGTCGCTCGCCAGGCGGGTCAAGGAACTGCCGGTCAGCGCTTTATCCATCAACAAGAGACCGATCTGGTGGTCGAGGCCGGGGGGCATCCGCGCAGCTTTGTGGGTCGAGCCTGGCTGCCGAATGCGCTTCCTCCTGGCATTTCGGTACAGGATATTCAGTAGAACCCTGCCTTGAGGTCTGCATGAGTCGAGTCATCTAGCGGAACTTTTGTGACCGATCCTTGCATTTACACCCGACACGTCATCGTGTTGCACGATATCATCGTTATCCATCATATCACACCTATGGGCGTCAAAGCCAGATGAACCATGGCATGGTGGCGACTGTTTTTGCCGATTACTATATTTCAACACCAAATTTGAATCTGCATCGAAGTTGAAGTAAAAAAATTAGTGTTGCGCCGCGAATGGCCGTATTTCATTTTAAACGACGGCGCCGAGCGTCAGCTTATTGTTCCGGTCAGTGCCCAGAATGGGTCGCAATTTTCCCCATTACACCTAAATTGGCTTGCCACAAAGCAGTTAGTGATACCCAATAAAAATCGAGTTGCCTTATAACAGGCATTGATTAATGGTAATTTCGGCCAATAGCCGTCTGTTGCCAATTTTCTGTATCCAGCAACTAAGTAGGACTCGAATGGCCAATTAAGTTTGACGCGTCGGCTTCAGTCTCTAGTCAGTAATGGTGGTTGGTTACTTAATTCGACGTGTTGTGCGATCTAATTATTTTCACTTGTCATGACTCTCTATTCATAGAAGTATCCTCCAGAGCTTCATAAGTGCAAGCACTTATTTTTCTAACTCCTTTTAGTATGTATATTTCATTTATACACTTCATTGATAGCAATGTGTTGAAGCTATACTAGAAAATAGGTTCTTATAAAAAATGATGCGAGCAGCTTGACAGGCAACCTTGAATTTAGAACCGCCCGGAGACCAGCCATGCCGATTCAGACAAGTATCCACGAAATTGGATTGAACGTATGTTGTACAAACTAACGCCCATCGTTCTGCTTGTCATGGCGTTATACACCGTCGGCGCACGTGCCGATGAAGATGCTGACACGCCGATATTCTCGTTCAGCGGTTTTGGTACGCTGGGTGTTACCCACTCCAGCGAGGATAAGGCGGACTTCAATTCTAGCTTCTTCAAGCCAAACGGCGCTGGCTACAGTCACAACTGGGCCCTTGGCGTCGACAGCCTGATTGGCGCGCAGGTCACCGCCAATTTCACTCCACAACTCTCGGCCGTCCTGCAAGTCATCTCGGAGCAGAATTATGACAACAGCTACCGACCTCATGTGGAGTGGGCGAATATCAAATATCAGATCACGCCAGATTTTAGCATCCGTGCCGGACGGATCGTGTTACCAGGTTTTTTGGTTTCCGAGTCTAGAAAGGTAGGCTATGCCAATCCATGGGTACGACCACCTACCTCAGTTTATTCCCTGACACCAATCAGCAACAGCGATGGCGTGGATGCCAGCTATCGCATGCACTTCGGTGAAGTCACGAACACCGTGCAAGGCAGATACGGCATGAGCGAACCAAAAACTCCGGGGGGTAGAAAAGTCAGGGGAAAGGACATTTGGGGTATATCCGATACAGCCGAATATGGTGCCGCAACCATGCATATCTCTTATCAGCAAGCCAACGTGACGGTCGAACCCGTCAATCCTCTATTCGATGCCTTCAGACTATTCGGGCCAGAAGGCATCGCGATTGCGGACAAATACGATTCTGCCAATAAACCCTATTCGATTCTGTCGCTTGGCGCAAGCTACGATCCTGGCAAGTGGTTCGTGATGGGAGAATGGGCCTATTACGACAGCCATTCCGTATTCGGCAAGGGGCCAGCCTGGTATGTGAGCGGTGGTTACCGGATCGGGGAATTCACACCTTATCTCACCTACGTTCAGGCAAAGGCGGACAATCTCTCCGATCCTGGTTTGACGGTATCGGCCTTACCCCTCTTTCTGGCCGAGCCGGCGACCGGCCTCAATACTGCCCTTAACTCAAGGTTGAGTACGAATTCCGTACAGAACACTATTTCCATCGGCGTGCGCTGGGATTTTATGAAGAATACCGACCTCAAACTACAATTCGATCACACCAGTATCGGTGACGGTTCGACCGGCATGTTGATCAACACTCAGCCGGGTTTTCAATTGGGTGGCAAGGTTAATCTGCTAAGTGCTACGGTCGATTTCGTATTCTGATGAGAGCGACTATGCCTCTTATGATCCGAGTTGAATTTATCATCATCGGACTTTTGCTGAGTCTGCTCGCGAGTGAGGCAACAGCCGAGGTAGTGGTAGTGGTCTCAGCCAAAAGTACCGTGACAACAACGTTGAGCAAAAACCAGGTCATGGATATTTTTCTGGGCAAGGCGAGCCGTTTTCCTGATGGCAGCCAGGCCGTGCCGATTGATCAGGTCGAAAGCTCTGCTACGCGTGACGAGTTCTACCTCAAGTTCTCCGGCAAATCTCCCGCGCAACTCAAGGCACATTGGTCTAAGATTATTTTCACCGGTCGGGGCCAGCCGCCACGGGTAGTATCGAATAACATCGAAATGAAGAAGCTCCTCAACGAGAATCCTAATGCTATCGGCTACATTGAGCAGAGTGCGGTGGATGGCAGTGTAAAAGTGTTGCTGCCGCAATAATCTGGTCCGTCTGACCTACCCACAGTGAGTCCTTCTAGTCGTCAGGTCACCGGGTTTGTGGCGGTATCTGTAATATTGGACTGTGTCCGCAACAACTCGGAAATCTGAGCCGCTGGTAAGGGTTTATTAAGATAAAAACCTTGGAACTCCTTACAGGCATTATGGTGCAAATACTCGGCTTGCTCCTTCGTTTCAACGCCCTGGGCCACGACGTTCAAGCTCAGCGTCCTGCCCATCGCGATAATGGCATTGGTCAGGTCGTTGTCATGGGCGACACCGGTAATGTCGCGGATGAACGAACGATCGATTTTGATGGTATCGATCGGAAATTTCTTGAGCATAGAAAGTGAGGAATAGCCAATACCAAAGTTGTCGATGGCTATCCGGACTCCCATAGACCTGAGCTCGGTCAATACCCGCATGGTTTTTTCGACATCGTGCATCAGCAGGTTTTCTGTGACTTCCAGCTCCAGCAGACGTGCATCCATGCCAGTATCCGCGAGTATCGCCTTGAGATCCGTCAGCAGATGTTCATCGAAAAACTGGCGCACTGACAAGTTGACGGCTATGCTCAAATGAGGAAGTCCCTGATTCTGCCAAGCCACGTTTTGCTGACAAGCGCTCTTGAGTACCCACTTGCCGATCGGCACGATCAGACCGGTTTCTTCCGCAATCGGGATGAATTTCATTGGGGCGACGACCCCCAAGTCAGGATGCTGCCAGCGCAGCAATGCTTCCATACCCGTGATCTGGCCGCTGACGATATTCTGCTTGGTCTGATAATCCAGCTGGAATTCATTTCGTTCCAGAGCGTGCCGCAGGCCCGCTTCCAACGTGAGCCGTTCAAGCGATTCTGCGTTCAGTTTCTCAGAATAGAACTGGAAGTTGTTCCGGCCCTCTTCTTTCACCTGATACATCGCAATATCGGCGTTTCTTTGCAGCGTCTGCTCGTCCAGACCATCTTGCGGGTAGATGCTGATACCGATACTCGCTGTCACATGGAATTCCTGGCCTTGCAGGATGAATGGCCGGGCGACGGCGGTAAGAATTTTCTGGGCCACGGTCACTACGTACTTTTCCTCATCCAGTTCCGGCAGCAGGGCGACAAACTCGTCGCCGCCCATACGGGCGACGGTGTCACTGTCGCGTAGACAAGCCTTGACCCTTATCGCAACTTCTTGCAGCAGTTGGTCACCAGCCTCGTGTCCGAGGGTGTCGTTGATATTTTTGAAATGGTCCAAATCGAAAAACAGCACCGCCAATTGTCGGTTGTAGCGATACGCCTGGTTGATGCTCTGACTCAGGAGTTTGCTGAACAGGCTGCGATTCGGCAGCGTCGTTAGGCCGTCATGATAGGCTAAATATTCGATACGCTCAGCGTTAGCGACCTGCTCCTCGACGGCGCGCAAGCGACTTAATGCAAGCTTTCGGCTCATGCGGTCCAATATAGTGAGAATTAGGATCAGTAAGACGCTGCCGGCGGCCGCCCGCCACAGATAGGTGTGCATATCCCGGCGCGTGACTGCCAATTGTTCGTCTGCGGATAATCCGACAATCACGGCCACAGGAAAATCATAGAGTTGACGTGCAGTGGTGTAGCGCCGTACGCCATCCCAAACGTTGGTAGACAGCACAGCTTCGCTTTGGCCCTCATCCGTGGCGGGCACCACGGCAGCATAATCGACCATATCGCCGGCAGAAACTGTCTCTCCGCTGCGTCTGACCCTGAATACGCCATCGGTGCCGAGAATGCCGAGTACGCCGTGCTCGCCCAATTTGGCAGGCTCATAGCCACTGACGAAATAAGCAGCATCGACAGCAACCATGGCGACACCGGCGAACTTTCCATCGGGCGCATTCAGCCTACGACTGAACTGAAGCTTCCATTCTGCCGAAGTTGGGCTTTTCCAGGGATGACTGACCCAGAGGGCATCAACGCGACGCTGTGTCTTGAAGTATTCTTGATCGGCAACGTTCTTTATCTCGGATGGCCGGGTGCTTGCCACGACGTTTCCTTTGTCATCTGCAACACTGACCGTGAATAACAAGTCCGGCGGTAATAAGGCCTTTGTCTTGAGATCTGGCAGATTGGCGTGCTTCCCTGCGGATTCATATGCAAATTTGACGATCTTCATGGTCTGGTCGATTTCGCGCATGGCACGTACGACCTGCGCTTCATAAGTCTCGGCTAGTTCGCGGCTCGACACCGCTGCGGTGTGCTCTGCGGCGGCGTGTTCAACTTTGATGAGGTTCAGGGTTGTTCCCCAGATCAGTGCCAGTACGAGAATGGCAGTCGCCGGAAACAGGAGGTGTGACTCCATTGCATGGAACAGCCCGCGCCTCAGCGCGGCAGCAGATTGAACTAAAGTGTCTTTCAAGGTGGCGCGATTGGCAGGCGGGTCGTTTACGATCAGTATATTCTTCATTCTTCGTCACCCAATGGAAGGCTGAGCTAAGTATCTTATTTTGAAGATCATGCTCGGCACAAGTTTGCTAAAGAAAAAGCACTGCAGGTAAAGTAAGGCACTGGTGACGGCTACGAACACCATCCCCTTAGTCAGATCGATACAACTGGGTTGGTATCGGTGATCGTCAGAAAATGGCCGAAGACAACGATCCACAGCACGGTAAAGATTACATAGAGATGCGCAACGCCAGCAGCGGTAAGTCGATCAGACCTCTGAGGCTTACGGGTAAGCATAGTAGTCTCAGCACCATCTAGTTATCCACTTTATGGACGTACAAAGCACGGCGCTTAAGACACCACCGTACTACATCAATAACTTTAAATATCCGAAGATTATACTGCAAGTTTCTATTTAAAAATGCAAATTGTTGATATAGGTAAGTGCCAGAAAAAAGTCCATTTGAGCATATGAATAGCCGCGTTGACTGTTTTATAGTAGCAGAATATTCATATGACATAGATCAATTCCAAGTAATGGATATGTGCTTGAATTGATCTATGTTATCTATCGTTAATGCAAAATGACCAAACAACACTATGCCTGCTCTAGCTACCTCACTGAGAAGACCTCCTACAACATATAGCTGAAGCAGCCCGGTTTTAGCCGACCTCCTAGTAGCCGCAGTCGGCTAGGAGATGGCAGTCGAATATTTCCCACGTACAATTTGATCAGACTCTCTGTCCTATTTCTCACTCTTGACGCGTTAAAGAATGTATCTGCTCTTTCAGGGGGATCCAACGCACTCCGCTTCAGGTTCATATGTCGTTGGATAAGGATGTGACTTACATTATTACCACATTCGCTTATACTTACCTGCAGCATGTAAGGTTAACGAGGCGGTGATTAAAATGAAAACCATCAAACCCCGGGAAGGGAACGCTACCCAGCCGTGGAACATGGCAATGAACCCCGAAATCTGGCGCTATATTTTTGATCTTATTAAGGATCCGGTGTTTCTCCATGATGCGCAATTCCGCGTGTTGCTGGCCAACCGCGCCTATTGCCGAGAAGCCGGCGTGACCGAGGTGCAAGCGCTTGGCAAGCCATACTGGGAAGTTTTCCCGCTGGGCAGCGGCCCGCTACCCGGCTGCAAGGATGCGATGAGCGGAAAAAGCCACACCGATAGTCAGGAGGAGCTGAGTGTCGGGGAGAAGATATTTCTCTCCAAGAGTTACGTGATATGCGACGACCAGAGTAAGCCGCTATACGCCTTGCATCTACTCAGCGACATCACCGAGCGCAAGCGGGCTGAAGATTCGCTGAAGCTCCTGGCAGCGAAATACCATAGCGTGTTCGAATTATCTACCGATGCGATCATGCTACTCAATGAGACAGGCTTTTTCGATTGCAACGAGGCCACCTTGCAGTTGTTCGGCTGCCCTACGCGCGACGATTTTATCAACAAACATCCTGCAGAGCTTTCCCCGCCCACACAGCCCGGCGGTGAAGATTCGATGAACTTGGCCAGTCAGCACATCGCCATGGCTATCAAGAATGGCAGTAACCGCTTCGAATGGATGCATCGTCGGTTCGATGGCGTTGAGTTTCCCGCCGAGGTATTGCTGACCGCCATGGAACTGGATGGTAAGAAGGTACTGCAAGCTGTTGTGCATGACATCACCGAGCGCAAGCAGCTGGAGCAGGAATTAATTCTTGCGCATACGACTATCAATAAGAGCAACAATGCTTTTTACTGGCTCAGCTCTGAAGGACAGGTGGAATCTGTCAACGATTTTGCCTGTAAAAGTTTGGGCTATAGTCGTGAAGAGTTGATTGGACTGCATGTCTGGGATTTTGATCCGGATTTTACTCAGGAAGACTGGATTTCTGCATGGGCCGAGCTTAAAGATAAGGGAATAAACGGTATCGAATCGCGCCATCGGCGTAAGGATGGCAGTATTTTCCCCATCGAGACGACCGGTAATTACATTGTCTCTAATGGAGTGGAACACGCTTTTATCTTCGTACAAGACATCACCCAGCGCAAAAAGTTGAATGACGATCTACGCTGGAGAACGGCATTTTTCGAGGCGCTGGTGAGTACTTCGGCGGACGGCATTATGGTAGTCGATGCGGAAGGCAAGAAGATCCTGCAGAACCAGCGGACGAACGAGCTATGGAAAATTCCGAAGAAAATCCTGAAGAATCCAGACGACAGCCAGCAGGTGCAATTCGTGATGAGCCAGACCGTCGACCCCAAGAAGTTCGTTGACAAGGTGCTCTACCTCTACGCCCATCCAGAAGAGTCATCGCAGGACGAAGTCGTGCTGAAGGACGGTACCGTTCTCGACCGCTATTCGGCACCGGTAATTGACAGTAGCGGTCATCTCTATGGGCGCATCTGGTCGTTCCGTGATATCACTGAGCGCAAGCAGGTGGCGCAGGAATTGCACATCGCCGCCACCGCCTTCGAGACGCAGGAGGGGATGATCGTGACCGATATGAAAACCAGGATCATGCGCGTCAACCAGGCTTTCACACGGCTCACAGGCTACAGTGCCAAGGAAGCTATCGGCCAGACCCCCGCCATGCTCAAGTCTGGTCGCCAGGGCAAGAACTTCTACCATGACTTGTGGGTAAATCTTGCCCGCGATAAATACTGGCAAGGCGAAATCTGGAACCGTCGCAAGAACGGCGAAGTGTACCCAGAATGGCTCACCATCACCGCCGTCACCGACGCTGCGGGTCAAATCACCAACTACATCGGCGCTTTCTCAGACATCACCCAGCACAAACAGAACGAAGCCGATATCTATAGCCTCGGCTTCTACGACGCCCTCACTCACCTGCCCAACAGGCGTCTTCTTATGGACCGGCTCCATCAAGCACTCGCTTCCAGCGTGCGTAGCGGCCGCGAGGGTGCGCTGCTATTCATTGATCTGGACAATTTCAAGGACATCAACGACACTCTCGGTCATGACATCGGGGACTTATTGCTACAACAGGTCGCACAGCGCCTGGAGTCCGGTATGCGTGAAGGTGACACTGTGGCACGTCTGGGTGGTGATGAGTTCGTAGTGATGCTGGAAGATCTCAGCGAATCTGCGCTTGAGGCTGCGGCGCAGGTCGAAGCCATAGGTGAAAAAATTCTAACCGCACTCAATCAGCCTTATCAGCTTGCCACGCATGGGTATCAAAGCACTGCCAGTATTGGTGTGGCTTTTTTCCGTAATCACAACCAGTCTCAGGAAGAACTGCTGAAACATGCGGATATTGCCATGTACCAAGCTAAAAAATCAGGCCGCAATGCCCTGCGTTTCTTCGACCCACATATGCAGGATGCTATTAGCGCCCGCGTAGCCCTCGAAAGTGAATTGCACAACGCACTTGAGAGACAGCAATTTCAGTTGTATTACCAGATTCAGGTGAATAGCTCGGGTAGTCCATTTGGAGCAGAGGCATTGATTCGCTGGCTACACCCTGAACGTGGTTTGGTATCGCCTTTTCAATTCATTCCGCTGGCAGAAGAAACTGGGCTGATCCTACCTATTGGGCAATGGGTGTTGGAAACAGCTTGTAGTCAACTCAGAGCGTGGCAGCAAGATGCACTCACTCGCGACCTCGCGCTGTCGGTGAACGTGAGTGCCAAGCAATTCCATCAAGTTGATTTCGTTGCACAAGTGCAATCTCTCGTGCAACGCCATGGTATTAATCCGACGCTGCTCAAGCTGGAACTCACCGAAAGTATGTTGCTGGAAAACATTGAGGACATCATTACAACCATGATCGCATTGAAAGAAATAGGTGTCCAGTTCTCGCTGGATGACTTCGGCACCGGCTATTCATCCTTGCAATACCTCAAACGATTGCCGATCGATCAGCTTAAGATCGATCAGTCGTTCGTACGCGATATTGCTAACGACAAAGCGATTGTGAGCACTATCATTGCCATGGCAAACAGCTTGGGACTGGATGTCATCGCCGAAGGGGTAGAGACGGAAGAGCAACGACAACTCCTCCTGAACAAGGGCTGCACTCACTACCAAGGGTATCTGTTTGGCAAGCCGGTGCCGATTGAGCAGTTTGAGTCGCTGCTGAAACATGGCTGATTGCTGTTAATGTTGTTGTGGCGGAAACCGAACGGCTACTTCGAAGCAAGTCGAAGGTCGGCTTCGGGTCGTTTTTTGCCCTTTGACATCTAAATTAGCTTGCTATAAAGCTGCCATTCAAAAATATTAATAGCTTTTAATTAATTTTCAGTGCCAATGAGAATCACTGGTCAGTTCGAATAATTGTGCTGGTCAGTCATGATGAGAATCAATGGTCAGTTGGTATGAGAATATGCACTTGACTATTTTGAGGAGATTGCAGCTTGGTTATCTTGCCTATAATCCCAATTATAAGCAGGGCATACAGTCCCACCTACACCAGGCATTCCAGACCAGTGACAATTATTATCACCAGGACGGCTTACGACCTCTAAAATTGTTCCCAACTTTCCAGCCTCTCTTGAAGCTTTAACGAAAACCCCATCTCCACCACGCCACTCATTACCAACATCCATATCTTTATCAGCTACAGCTACAAAACCTTGTGCCCCGCCCCAGTATTCCATGCTGGAAACTACAAATCTAGCTTGATATTTTTCTTTTTCTAAACATCTCGCATCTGAATTATTGATTGCATCACAAACCTCATCCATTCTGCTTTTATTATTACCTGTAAAAGTAGTTGCTTTGCCATAAACAACACCGCCATCACGATGGCTATCAACAGTTAAGCGGGCGGTTCCGCCTACGCCAGCACAACCAACCATCATTGTTACCAAAATACCTAGAACTACATTTTTTAATACATTTGAAACTTTCATGTTACTTCGTCGTTTGCTTTGATCAGATTGATGACACAGCTATACACTTCGCTGTCAGGGTCTTCCTGACTTGATAGCAGTTGGTGTAGGTGAGTTAGAATTATTTCTGATTGATGTTCGCCAAATTTTTTTAATGCTTTCTCAGGATTTCCATTGCAAACATTGAGGCAATCGCTACCAACACTTAGCGTCAAAGAGTCTTCATTACTAACAGAAAATGTTGGAAATGGCTGATTTGGTAAAACTTGTATCGCTGTTAAAAAATTCAATTTTGTATTACCTTTTTACTAATTAATAGCTGCTGTGTCGGAAAAATATAAGGTGGTAAACGGTGATTAATGTGAGTTCCATCTTCGTTATATCTACTTGGCCATAGTTTCATGGGGTGGACATTTAATGCGGCTGCAATGCGTTTCTCAGCCATTGGGTAACATCTGGACAAAGCAGTTGAAAAACTACTTGAATCAGCTAATCCATGTGTTTTTGCAAGCGCCACTAAAGTTATTCCACGATCGTGAAGAGCCGCAATCACCTGAGCTCTCGACCAATCTTCTTTTTCTGTATAATTTACTTTTGATTTCATATTTATGTATCTTTAACGAATATCTTAATATTATACATAATTATGATTACTGTAAATACATATTAATGGATATTTAATACATTTTTAAGTATTTTAATAAAGGTTTTAAATGGAAATTAGCGACAGAATTAAACTATTCAGAAATCATTTAGGAATAGATCAAGCTGAAATATCTAAATTTTTGCAGATTCCGATGAGAACATATGGAACTTACGAAAGAGGTGAAAGTAAGCCAGGAAGTGACGCGATTTTAAGATTTGTTGAAATTGGGATGAACGCAAATTGGCTTCTCAATGGTGAAGGTGAGATGCTTTTGGGTAATGACAACACGGTCATTCCCACAACACCCAATCAACAAAATTCAAAAGTAGATAAAATTGATACAGATTTTCAGTTGCTGTGCCATTACGCTTTATGCGACCATTACGGTGAACAGTACCATTTTCAGACTCCCGCAACTCAAATCGAATACTGCGGCAAACTAGCCAATGAAGTGTCGGGATTTTTAGACCCTTCGACCCCAAGCCAACTGACGGTTGAAGACTTGGTGAACTTTATAAAATTCCTGATAAAAGTGGGCAGATTACCTGTTCAATTTGCATATGAATCTTAATTTATTGTATTGATTGTTCGTACAGAAAATCCAGAATCAATTTAGTAACAACAATGAAACGTTACATGAAACACTGCCTCGAATTTTAAAGGATGAAAACGAGCCAGAGCGAGGTTTGAGGCCGCGAAAATTGAGGAGCAAATTGAGGAGCTTGCGCAGCAGCCACACCCCCGTCCGCCTTATGCCTTGCAGCAATTTCAGTACTTTGCCGCGATTAATTAACGATTTCTTTTTTAAATACACGATTTCTAAATAGCTGGTTCAATGGATGCCGTAAGGATTCCTTCGTAAATGAGTAGTAGTAGCAGCTATCAACTACGGTAGAGCTTCGTAGTTTAACTACTATTAAACTACGATTTAAGTAGTCATCATCTTTTTGATGGCTGCTTTTGACTTACCCGTCCGCGCTTTGCGTGGTAGGACGCTGGGGCGTTCGGCCAAAGAGCGCTTGCGCGACTTGTTGCCGATGCTAGAGCGAAGCTCTAGCACCTAAGGGGGTTTGAGGTGAGGTTAGCCATAATTTTTGAGGCATCATCTATTCTTCCTTGAATTTTTGCCAGAATGTAATTAAATTGCATTTGCCCTGGCCCACAGTTTTCTGCAATATCAATAAATTCTTGGTCCCAAAACACATCCTCCTTCAACAGTTTTAAGAAATGCTTATTGTTGGCGCTTACCCCATTAATCCCTATTTTGATTAGATACTCACAAATTATTTTTGCTCGCCCCCCGGGTTCGGTTTGTTGTTTTTCTGTATTATTCTTTGTAGTATTCTTTGTAATAGATGGGCGCAAATCGCCATTCTTGCCTGGCTCTTTGCGTACATCTTGATTGTCGTTTTCCGCCAATCCAGATCGTACGTTTACGCCAATCTGTTGATTTTTAATAATAAATTTCTCTAATTCATCAACATTTATTGAGAAATACAGTTTTGCAGGTATACCTTTTCTTTTCTCATTAATTAGTTTAAATTTGACAAGTATTTTTCGTGCGGCTTCTTGCTCCCTCCTTGTCATTCCACCTAATTCCCATTCCCAACTTTGCTTAGACGAGGAAGAAGGGGGCAGCATGTTTCCAGAACCGTCGCGTTCAGCTTCCATCAACTTAAAAAAACAATCGTGGCCCATTTTTACAGCTATCCTATGCCAATAAATAGATTGGCATAAAAATAATGCAGCGTGTATCGAACTGAGTGCCCTGCCAAGGGCTGGTCGGTACGCCACCACTTCACTTGGGTCTAAGAGTTCCAAAATCCCACTCATTTAAGCCGCCTGCTTGGTGAGGTTTTTTTGCATCCAGTCATCCAATTCTTCCACAGCCCAAACCACCCTCTTCTCAATACCTTTTATTGAATAAGGGCGGGGGAAATCGGCTTCTTTCATGAGCCTATAAATAACACTCCGGCTAATCGTTGTTCGATCAACAGTTCCCTCTAAATTTAAATATTTTGATTGTAATGGCATCGCTAAAGTCCTTAAAAATACTTTGTAATTTTTTACTGTTTTTCAACTTTAATTTAAGTAAAATTTAATTACAAGTCATTGATTTAAAGTATATTTTTAGCACATATAGCAACGGCAACTTTAGTTTTTTTGATAAGTTAGCATCAAATTAACAATAGTCAATAAACTCAAGGCGGAACAGCTTGACACATCAATATATCTTACGTAAGATATATTTTAAATATTACGTAAGATTAAGGCGTTGATAAATGACAGATTTGGCAATAAGAAATAAAAATTACCAGCAAAAATTTAGAGACAAGAAAAAAGCTGAAGCAATGCGAATAAAAACTTTAGTTGAGAGTAGATATCTGGAGCATTCAGCCAAAGCCACCAGAGGGTATAGCATCATTGAGAAAGTTAAACGATCCATGAATAAGTTGGAGCAGTTTGAAGGACAAATATCAATTAAAGGTGGTAAAGAATCAGAGCTGATTGATGACCTTGAATACCTTTTAATTTTACTTAGACAGTATGAAAACGATCATGTAAAGACTCGCTTCTACAACCCCTTAGGTGCTAGAGCGAAGCTCTAGCATAGGCAACAAATCGCGCAAGGCAAGCGCTCTTTGGCCGAACGCCCCAGCGTCCTACCACGCAAAGCGCGGACGGGTAAGTCAAAACCAGCCGTCAGGATAAATATTTTTCAATCTTATGCTGCATTAGCCTTTGAATTAATTGAAAGAATCTTTGCGCCCTTCCGCATTTGGTCTAAATGATCAGCCCATGCCTGCATCATTTTAGTTCGCTGTGGTAAGAACTGAGCCTTATTGTAGGCACGTTCGGTCTCATCCCCAACTAGGTGTGCCAGTTGAATTTCTAACCAGTCGCGAGCATAGCCAAGTTCGCCAAGCTCAGTGCGAGCCATCCCCCTGAAGCCATGCCCAGTCATTTCATATTTATAGCCCATGGTGGCCAACGCTTTTAAAATCGTGTTGTTTGACATGCACTTATTAGATCCATACCTAGAAGGAAATAGATACTCAGAACGCCCACTAACTATTTGTAGAGTTTTAAGTAACTCAAGGCTTTGTTGAGCAAGCGGCACTAAATGTTCTGAACCAGACTTCATGCGTTCTTTAGGTATGCGCCATAACTTATTCTCCCACTCGATTTCAGCCCACCTAGCCTCAATTAGCTCGCTGGTGCGTACAAACACCAGCGGCATGAGTTTGAGAGCTATACGCGTCTTGCTATCACCTTGGTAAGCCTCGATGTGTCGCAATAGTTCTGGAAACTCCGCACTTGATAGCCGCGCATAGTTTTTTCTGTCTCGATGTGGAATATTTGCACTTAGCTTAATGTCCAGCGCTACATTGTGTAAGCAATGACTTTGTTTTTTGTGCTCAACAGCAAACTGTAAAACTGATTTAATTATATGATAGACACGAGCAGCCATATCTAGCGCATCTCGTTCTACGCATTTGTTAAATGTATCTTTTATTTCGTCAATGTCCAACTGTGCAATTGCTCTATCGCCAACGAAGGGATTGATGTCAATGTCTAGCCTACGCTTCGTGTATTCTGCGTGCGGTTCGCTTACACTATGTTTCCAGTGATCGAACCATTTACCTGCCCAGACCTTAAAGGTATTAGCTTTTATATCTAGCTTGAGATCTTTCTCTTGTTCTTTTTTTGCTTGCGGGTCGATTGGAGGCAGGCTTTGCAATAACTCGCGTGCATTAAATGCGCGTTTTCTGGCATCTAATAAACTAACAGCAGGGTAAAGACCCAAAGCCATTATTTTTTCTTTTGCCTCAAAAGTGTATCTAAATTGCCAGTACTTAGAGCCATTGGCATGCACAAGCAATCGCAAGCCTTGGCCATCTGGATATGTTTTAGATTTGTCCGAAGGCTTGAGCGATTTTACTTTAATGTCGTTAAGTAACATGGTCCCTATCCCTAATTGCCACCAATCCGTGACAAAGAAATCATACCATAAGTTTTGTCACGTCTTTTGTTACGGATTATCGCGGGATGACAAAGCACTATAAAACACTACAAAATATTTATAAAATCATAACTAACTGTTTTTAAATAACTTATTAAACTACAACGGACTACTACGGACGAAAAAAACCCCACATGGGGGTGTTTTGGCGGAAGAGGTGAGATTCGACTTCCACTAAAAAACACAATTAAATCAAATGGTTAAAGTTTAATTTAATTGCGCTTGGTGCATATCTTACTATATTAAGATTGGATTTCAAACCTCTTATTTAGTGGTTTATTCATCGCGCCCATCTACATCCTTCAAACTCGCGGTAGGTTAGAAACTTAGCTCGCCTCACTGGTATTGCTATATGATTAATTGCACGATACAAGCGCCAGACGGTCAATCTGCGCATCCCTAGTCAGAGCTCAGGCCGAGGAGTTATGAGGAAAGCGTAGGTTGTATAGCGTTTATAATAGCAATACTTCTTCACTCCAGTGCCCAGATCCAAGCATTTTTTAGGCATTACCTTACTAAGCCTGCCAAACTCCAAACCCTGCACTTCGTAAATCGAGGCCTATTTCAATTTCCATTTCAGATGCTTCATCGTAAGTCATCGGGTTAAACCCTTCATAGAGATCAGGCAGCAGCCGTAACCCATATTGCTTCACGTACCTATTGGATTGAATACCAGCCTTATGCTTATCAAAGCGCACATCAGGGTCTAATCCAGTCATACCAACATATATGCAGGGCTTTCCAGTCATGTAATTTGGATTGCACTTCATGAACTTGCTTTCAAAAAGTACGTCCTTGGATAATTCAATGACATAAACGTTGTGATGTTTGTGGCGGGGCATGTATGTATTAGCTAAAATTGTCACTCGGTGACGATGATGTAGTGCAAGACCATCATACCTCTTCACTACGATCACGAATCTCCAGCTTAAACTGCCATCCTTCGAATGAACTTAGCATGTGACCCAATTCCTGCCATGAGACTTCCTTGCCATCAATAACAAAACTTGGTGCAGAATAATCTTCATCTGAATTGCCACACTCTATTTTACCGCGCACAGTCCTGTCAATAATCTGAAGACCGTGACCATCTCCGGCATTATTTATGTGTTTAACGGAAAGCGCTTTACGTATTCTCTCAACCATGCGTCCAAGCAAGGCGAATATATCATCCTCTGGGTCGCCAATCATTTGGAATTGATATCCAGTGGATTGACCATCTTGAACTTCAAATGCCTCCAGCGTGACTATATTTCCCAGCAAGCGGGTCACAAAATGAAATAAGTGCATTTCTCCTGTGCAATCAGCGATTCCAATGGACTGAAGTCGGGTGTTATCAAAACCATCCATGCCAGAGACCTCCGCTATTTCTGCATTGAAGCAACAACTGCATAGCTGCCTACTTTTCCCATCCGCAGTACTGTAGCAGGTGATTTCATAGCTTGGTGCATGTTCACCACACCCTTCACAATGAACCTTTGACATAATGATTACCTCAATGACTGACGAATACTGCCGTAGAGATGATGAAGTTCAGCATGCGTTCATTACACGTAACTTTAAATCTGTGCCGGGCTTGAAATGAGGTACATGTTTGGCAGGTATTTGTACCTGCACACCGGTCTTAGGGTTACGCCCTACTCTAGCCCTTCTAACATTAATATTAAAACTACCGAATCCTCTGATCTCAATGCGGTCATTGTTTACTAATGATGTAGCCATGCTGTCCAATAACAATTGGACGGATAGTGTCGAGTCATAATGCGTTAAGTGTGGAAATTGGCTGGCAATCTTTGTGATAAGTTCTGATTTAGTCATGACGGAATAATATCAGAAAATAACTGGGGTATATTTGACATTGTTGATGCCAAAATAGCTAATAGCGGTCAATTTATGGACGTAAATTACAGTCTCCGACCAGTATATGAACATGGCTTATTCAGCGGCTATCGATTGTGGCGTGAACTGCCGCAGTTAACCTACTACAGTCATACGTCAATTAAGACTGTTCGGCCGCAACATTCACTTAGGAGACGTTCAGCTTTGACAGGCAATCTACAAAGAATTTTCACTATTCATAAGTTTAAGTTTTAATCTATGATTGACTAATTAAATTAACGCATCTACAATAAATATATGAAATATCGTCTTACTTGGAATGAACAAAAACGAACACAAAACTTGGATAAACATCATCTGGATTTTACGGATGCAGGCTTAGTTCTGAATAGCCAATTTCGACTAGACGTAGAAAGTATCAGAAATAATGAGGAGCGCACACAGTCGTTTGCTTATGTATTTGATCGGCTTGCAGTACTTACCGTTGTTCATCTGCAGCGCGAACAAACCCTTATCATCAGTTTTCGTATCGCAAGTGAAGAAGAAAGAAAGGATTATTATGAATGGCTCAAAAATGACTACACAGCATAAGGCAATTTTAGCGGCTGTAAAGAAGGCACCACCAAGCTGTGATTACGTTTGGGACGGCAAGGACGAAGACGAGCGTCCGTTAACCCACGAGGAAATGCAAGTCGGTGTCGCGGCCTACCGTAAGGCACGAGGTCGCCCGATTAGTGCCGCTCGTAAGGAGCAAGTGAGTGTCAGGTATAGCCCTGAGGTTTTAACATACTTCCGTTCGACTGGAAATGGCTGGCAGACTCGCATGGATGCAGCTTTACGGCTTCTAGTTCAAAAGCACCCCGATTGGTTGAAAAAGCTCGGATAGCAGATGCCTGTCAGAGGTTTTTAATCGCGAGCGCATGCTGTCAGTCGCTCAGACTACGTGACCATCAATTGCTATAGCCGCATTCTATTTTTCAACCAAACCCTACCAATGTAGCCGAAGAGACTGCGACTTCCAGCAACAACATTTCGTTTCTTGGCGATTTATTTAAGATTATTTTTCTACTTCATAAAAATGAGTGAGGTCACCGAAAGCATAAGGATTACTGAGAAAGTTTTTCGAGCTTACTTTCATTGCGCGCGAAAAAGCTACTTGCTGAAGTTCTCGCGAGATTTGAGCAAACCTACCGAGTACGAAATTATGCTGGAACAGCGTAAAGTGCGAATACGCGCAGATTATCTTGCTCGGTGCCCGCCAGTAACTATTAACACGAGCCCATTAAGTTGCCAGAAAGTGCCTATGGCACTAGATGATTCTGGCAAGATTCACTTGACCGCAGGATTGTTGGCAACAGAGTCAGCGATTTTCCAAGTTGCACAAGGAACTTCTAGCTCTAAAGATGCCCTTTATGAACCATTAATTTTCACAACCTCCCATACTGTCCGTCAAGAAGATAAACTAGAAATTACATTTTCTGGCTACGTTCTTTCTAAGACACAAGGGGCGCCACCACTAAAAGGGAAGGTAGTTCAGCTCAATGCTGCCGAGACGAACGTGCGCTTATTGGACAGCACCACGCATATACTTCCCATTATTAGCATTCTTGAAGAGTGGGTACATTCAAGACAAGAACCGCCGACCACCATACTGAATAAACATTGCCCATCTTGCGAGTTTCAGCATGTGTGCCGACCCATTGCTGAAAAAGAAGATAGCATTAGTCAGCTTGCTCGGATTGGTGAAAAAGGATTGCGTAGATATGAGAAGAAGGGTATTTTCACGATTAGAAACTTAGCTCACCTCACTGGTATTGCTATATGATATAGAGCACGGTACAAGCACCAGACAGACAGCCTGCGCATCCCTAGCTAGAGCTCCGGCCAATGATCAAGGTCGGTGCGAGATTTCTTATGCGTTTCTATGGAGCGCTGTTGGCTTAAAGTCTGATTAATGTGTTTCTGATTATCGAGGAGTCCGTATACGGCTTTGTGGCAAGCCGATTAAGGGGTCATAGGTCAAGTCGCGACCCAACTGAAACCTCACTTAATTTCACTAAATAACGGCAACATGATTGTTAGCAGACATAGAATCCGGTGGAATCAGACGAACATTTAATAGCTCAAATAATAGCGCCGCAAAAAATAGTTTCTGACAGAAATCAAAAAGTAATTTCGGCGCGTAAGTCTATTCGTTGATTAGACTGGTTGGGTCTAATTATGTCCAAAGGCCGTCCGTACACAAGTTTTGTGGTGAGTTTATCCTTGGTCCATGATAGCCCGACGCCTATGCCGGTAATCTGCGTTTTTGGTACGTTTTCTGAAAAAATTTCGCCGTGATCAATGTAAGTAAAAGCATTTAAATCTTGGGTAATGTTCCGGTGAAGTTCGGCATTTGCATAATAACCATTATTACCTGACACAAGCCCAGTATCGTACCCTCTCACAGTTGCAGCACCTCCAATCTGAAACAACGCTGATGGCGGAAGACTATTTGCACTCGTGTACTGACCGCCGCCACGGAGAACGCCGTAATAGTTTTGTGATAATGACAATACACCGCTGACGGTATTAGAGTATATAAAATAGTTGTTCTTATTCATAAGCTGATCTGTGGATTGCCCATTTTCCAACATCTGCTGGATAGACCACTGATAACCATCACCCTGCCTGTCCACTGACATGCTAACACCATACGTATCGATGTCGAATTTGCTCAATAATACACCGGAAATAAAATTCGTTGAATTGGACTTGGCATATGTAAACGCTGAACTGAGCATCCAACCACGGTCGACATAGAATGGTTGGCTGATGCTGATGGCGCCACGATGAGAAACACCGGTAATGTCAATCGCAGCGTAAGGGCCATTGATGACTGCAATATTGTTTGTACTATAACTAGCAGTCATCTGACCGCCGCTTGTATTGAAAGGGATGCCAAATCCGCCATAACTGTTGGTTGCACCCTTTGACGTGCTGACAAGTATGTTTAAAAAATCGCCGTGTCCAAACAAACCATTCAAACGCGCATCTATTCCCATCTCGTTTCGCCCGATACTGGGAGAACTTAGGTTGTCGCCAAACACCTTCATTACAAAACGCTTCGGCTCAACTGCCTGAATCTCGAAATCCGTCAATCCAGGCTCATTGCCCGGTTTTATTGAAGCGTTTAGCTGTATGTCATGCGTTCGGTTGAACCATACCAAATCTCGTTCCACTTGAGGAATGTTGACGATATCACCATTTTTCAGTGTGAGATGCGTCAGCAGATATGCCTTGTTCGTGTAGTTACTGGACACCTCCGCTTTGCCCAACTTTCCTTCGATCAAGTCAATATGCACCTCACCGGAAACAATTTTCTGCGGTGCAAGAACCGCAAGTCCAGTGACAATACCCCTAGCTTTGTATAACTCGTTTACCTTGCCGATAATATTCGTTATATCCATCAAACCTATCTTACGATTGATGTATGGCTGAGCAATCGCATCCAATTCCGCCTTATTCAGAAAAGCCGAAGGAGAAAATATCACCTCTTTAAGAACAAAGCGTAAACCCGAGTCCGATCCGGCCGGCTCAGACTCTTTCATTACCGGAGCGATAATGACTGACTTGTCGTCATATTCCAAACGAAGTTGTTCAGCATTGTACTTCTCAAGCTGTTGCTTCTGGGTGTCAATCGCCCCCGGGTTAAGCTGGGGTGGAACAACCACTGGAGTCGCGGAATAGGCTGCGCCGGTATAGGCAAAAAGTATATAAAAAATGGTTAGCGAAGCAATTAAGTTTTTTGTCATATCTATTTTTTTCATAAGGGTAAACAACGCCATGTCGTTAAATGCCGTTCATTAATACGATCTTTAACATGCACGCTTTATTTCCATCCTCTATCAACTGATCAACCCCGATACAGCTTATTTTTTGGAAGATGGAAACCGACTCTATATACTACAATTAATCACCGAGGATAAGCTCCGTAACTACTTCATATCTACTGACACCCCCATATGGACTTACAGTAAGGAAAGTGTTGTTCCACCAATCAGGCTGCGCAAACAGCATCGTCTGCGGCGACATAACGAGAAGCTCGGCGGACAACTGTTGATTAGCGCCAACATCAATCACAGATGAAACGCCATTGACATTAAGTTTTGCTAAGGAATGCCCCAAGCTGTAGTTAACTACATTCACCATGGAGCCGACTCCATAATTTAAAACATATGAATCCGTCGTCAGGTTCTTGCCAGATAAATCAAACCCGAATTGAGCGCTCGGTTGGTAAAGTTGAATATCAACCGGTAGTAACGATGGATTGCGGTTATTCTGGTACAGCGACATGAAAGGAGTCGTAAGAGATAAGATGCCTGGCATGTACCCGTTGACGATACTGACATTCCCAACGTCAGCGGTAAGTGTCGCATTATCGGCAAACAACTGATTGATAATCACATCTGCTATGGGTGAAATGTGCATATTAACGTAGTTCGCAATACCTCCCCGATATCCAGTCATGTTCAGTTGCAATGGTTGCCCCCCCCCCGTCGCTGACTGTTTGACATTAACCTGCATATTAGCGGCGCTAAGATTAAGTGCGGTCGCAACTTGAACCGAATTAATCTGCAACGTATCCCGGGCACTGAGACTTGCACCCAGTCCACTCGCAAGCGTCATCACGTCCAACGTTCCACCAGAAGAGTTAAGCGACACCGAGCCTGTCGTGGACGTTACCGTGTTTGCCTGCAGGTTGCCGCCTGCAGTCAGACCCACATTGCCATTGCCGTTCACTGTCGCAACAGTCAGTGCACCACCGGAAGAATCGCTAATCGTTCCTCCCGTCGAGGTCAGCGTCGTGCCCGACTGATTCCCTATGCTTGCCAATGCAACGTCGCCGCCGCCCTGAAGCGTGGCAAATTGCAGATTGCCGCCAGTCGTCATGTTGACCTTACCGCTCGCCATTAACTGATTCGACACAGCCAAGTCGCCATTGGCACTGACCGTGGTATTGCCCGTATCGGTCAAACTAGCCAGCGTTACTTTGCCGTTACTGGACGTGATTGAAGCATCGCCGCCGTTCACATTCAACGTGCCAACGTTCAGATCGCCACTCGAAGCCAGCGTTGCACCCAAGCCACTAGTCAGCGTGGTGACAGCCAAGGTTCCACCAGTCGAACTTAGCGATACCGACCCTTGTGTGGAGGTCACAGAATTTGCCAGCAGATTTCCCGCGGCCGTCATAGCAACATCACCCTTGCCATTCACTGTAGTGATGCTCAGCGTGCCACCGGAAGTATCGGAAATTGCGCCGCCCGTCGAGGTCAGCATCGTACCAGACTGATTGCCCGTGCTATTAAGCGCAACATCACTGCCGCCATGAACCGTGCCAAATTGCAGATTACCCTCCACCGTCAAGCCAACCGCACCGCTGGCCAAGATAGTGTTACTCGTCATATCCGAGAGATTGTGCAACCAGATACCGCCTGTCGTACTGATAGCATCAAGGACCGGAACATTTGTCAGCAACGGCAAGCTGGCACCGCCAATGTCAGCATTCGCCGTTAAGCTCGCCTGAGCTCCGGCCGCGGTAATATTGGTCTGCCTGTCACCGTTGCCTGCAATCGCGCCAGCGGATGCCAAACTGACTGCCTGACCGCTACCCAGCGTACTGTTGAGCGCACCAAGCGTCATGTCGCCTGCTGTGGTGACAAGATCAATTTTGCCTGCCGCCATGATACCAGCACGGCTCCCCATCACCAGTGTACCTGTCGCAGCGGCAATCTTGCCGTTGACGCTCTGAATCGATGCGTTCGCACTCTCATTCAATGCCCCGCCCGCAGCGAGGCTAATATAACCAGTCGCGGATAACAGCTGAGTTAAGAGCAGATCGCCACTGGCATTAACCGTGGTATTGCCCCTATCGGTCAAGCTTGCCAGAGTGACGTTGCCGTGAATTGATGTGATAAGCGCATCACCGCCATCCACATTCAACGTGTCGCCAGTCAAATCACCGTTTGAACTAAGAGTTGCACCCAAGCCGCTTGTCAGTGTGGTCACGCCCAAGGTTCCACCGGTCGAATTTAACGATACCGAGCCTTGTGTGGAGCTCACACTGTCTGCCAACAGATTATCGGCGGACGTCATAGCGACATTGCCATTGCTGTTCACTGTAGTGATGCTCAGCGTGCCACCGGAAGTATTGGAAATTGCGCCGCCCGTAGAGGTCAGCGTCGTGCCCGACTGATTGCCCATGCTGTTAAGCGCAACGTTACCGCCGCCCTGAAGCGTGCCAAATTGCAGATTACCACCGGCAGTCATTTGCACTGTACCGCTCGCGATGAGCTGATTCGACACGGTCAGATCGCCATTGGCGCTAACCATAGCATTGCCCGTATCGGTCAAATTCGCCAGTGTGACGTTGCCGTGAATGGAGGTAATCGCCGCATCGCCGCCGTTCATATTCAACGTGCCGCCGCTCAGATCGCCGCTGGAAGCCAGCGTTGCACCCAGACCGCTTGTCAATGTCGTCACACCCAAGGTTCCACCGCTCGAACTTAACAATACCGACCCTTGTGTGGAATTCACCGTGCCTGCCAGCAGGTTGCCCGTGGCAATATTTGAAATATCACCCGAACTCGATTCGCTGCCCACGGTCAGGGTTCCTGCCGAAGTCAGCGTCAAACTGCCATTGCCGGCGGTGATGCTGGCAAGATTCGCGTTGCCGCCCGAGGCCGCGACGACATTGCCATTAACGGCAACCAGACTGAGCGCCGTCAGATCATTCTGCACTGTCACAGTCAGGTCATTCAATGTGGTAAAGCTTACCCTCTGTAAAGGCGTCGTTGCATCATAAATCCAGGCAGACCCGCCGGCGGAACCTGTGAGCGATCCTGACTGCCCGTCCTGAACTGAGAGGTAAGATGCAGCTGAACCAACATTCCAGCCTGCATTAAGCACGATATCATTCGCACTGATTGCCACGCCGGGCAACGATGAAAGAATACTGCCCTGCGCCTGTAGCGATGCAGTATCCAGCGCGTAAACCCTGCCTATCGTCATATCGCCGGTAAGTGTTTGCAGCCAGGCGTTCTGACCGGCAGACGCAGCATTCAGCTTGCCGCCTTTAAGCTGAAAAGTTAAAGGATCAGCTGCAGATCCCAGATTGCCGCTTCCGGCAGTGAGGGTCAGATCGCCAGTGGTGCTGATCTGTGTCGCAACAGTGCCAGCACTCAGAATACTTTGCGGCGCGGCGAGAATGACGTTGCCGCCTGCGGTCAGGGAAGCTATCGTCATATTGGGCAGCGTACTTTGAACATATGCCACCCCACTTGAGGAGGCAGTCAGATTGCCCGGAGAAGCGACGAAGAACGGCGCGACCTGTGCGATCTGAAAGCCCGCCAGCGCTGACGAGTACAGCGTCACGACATTACCATTCGCATCGACTGGGAGTACATCGCCGGGCGCAAACGCAGCTGCAAGAGCCTTCTGCTGATCGGAGTTCAGGTTGCCATTTTTTAAATCAGACAGATTAATGGTAACCGGTGAGGACAACTGACCAATATTGCTGGCAGTCAACGATAGCTCGCGACCGGAAATATTCGGATTAGCGTTACCCACCGAGCCTTGAGAAGGTGCCAGCGCTGTACGATTAATCGCATTGCTCAATTGCGCATCAGTCCATACGGCTTTAGCTGCCAGTGTTTGCAGCTGGCCTGCATAATTCGCGGCAAAGTTGCTGCCGAAATCCTTGTTGTAGGTCTGAAAATCCGCAAGACTGCTCAAAGGGGTCGTTACTGTCGTAGTCACAGGGGTGCCGTTGACTATTATGGTAGAGGTGTCGATTATATTAATCAGCGCAGTCGTCACGTTCTGGTATAGTCCGTTCGCATAGCTTTGTACCTGAGTCGTCGTAGGTGCAGTAATTCCCAGCGCTGCGGCGGCCAGCGGTGTGTAGATCGCGACAGTAGGTGAATTCAGTGTGAACACACCATTCGCTACCGTACCGTTATTGATCAGCCGCCAGTATTGCAAATACAGCGGCGTAACCGTGGTATCGACGATACTTTGATTCGCTCCATCAGCAGTCGTCAGGTGCAGAGTCTGCCATACCTGCTGGATCTGCGCATCGCTAAGCGTTTGCGCTGACGTTTGTCCTGCGGCATTAAGCAGCGCGCCGTTGACGACGTTGACAGCGACATTCCCGGCGGTCGAGGCGATGCTGCCGACATTCATATCACCAGAAATCTGCGTGATAGCGATATCGTTGAGCGCGGAAACATTGACCACCCCGCCTGCCGCCACAGAGATTGGCGATGCAGCCGTTGTGGCAGTGCCGACGATGCCGACTGCGCCCAACGGCGAAGCGAGCGTGATGTTTTTGCCAAGGATCAGATTATTTCCTGTTTGCGCCAGCATATCGCCCGCCGTGGTGATAACCACGTCGCCGTAGCCTTTCTGCTGCGTGCCTGCTATTACTTGGCCGATAAGTGCACCTGAATTGAAATCCAGATAGACGCCATCGCGCCCGCCCTGTGCATTCACTGACGCGCCCGTAGACAAGGTGGCGATCAGCGGCTTGTCTGCCTGCCCGATCCCGGCTATTGCGGAATGGGTGTTAAGCGTAAGATCGCCGCTGGAAAGCGAGCCGCCAGATATTTCATTAATGGCTCCTAGCGACGAAATTGTGGTGCTGCCGTTAGGGTTGGTGATCTGCCCGGCAAGCGTGACCGGCGCATTTGAAGCGATATTCAATAGGCCGGTGGAATTACCGGAAAAATCGATTTTGATCGGATTGTCCGCCTTGACAGAATTTGTCAGCGTCAGCCACGCTGCAGTGGGATAAATATAGCTCCAGATAGCCGCCGGGCCTCCTGTGCTATAAGTTCCATCCGCATTTTTAATGACGTCGTAACCATTTTGCGCAAAATCAAAATTACAGCTCGACCCTACCGAGCCACCGCAGCCATGATAGGCAATAAAGTCATAAATAGTATTCGTCACGCCCCCGCTTACCTTCTCGGTAAAAACGGGAGTCTGCGCCTGCACCAGCGCAGTCCCCGTGCTGGCCGTCCAGGGATTATTGGGCGATCCTGCAGGCATATCCCAGACCCAATTACCCAGAGTACTCATCATTCCATTTTTCAGCGTGTAAGCGCGGCTGAGCGTGGCGTTATCCGTCCATTGCCAGACCAAACCCGACACCGGCGTATAGGTCGTCACTGACCCGCCCGGCGTGTTTGATACCTGCGGCAAAGCCCATGCGGCGGTAGCCGCCGTGCCGTTATATACCGTCAAAGTCCCGCCGGGCGTATAACTGTACAGCCAGTGGTTGTCAATGTTGCCTACCAGAGACTGCAAGGTATCGGTGATCTCGACTGTGCTGGGAGTGCCGATAGCTGCGTTGCCCACGTTTACATTGCTCACCACGAGCGGAATGCCGGTCTGGTTGTTGACGTTGACATCGCCCAGTCCGGCGTTGATGTGTATGTCGCCCAGCGTGGTCGTGCTCAAGATGCCGCCGTTCAGGATGATACTCGCGCCCGTCGAGGAAGCATTCACGTTATTGAGAACGATCTGATTGGTGGCAGCATTGTATTGGGCGATTGCTGTATACGTATCTGTCGTATTGGCAGCCGTCGGGGTCGTGAACAGACTCTGCGTGACATTGTCCCTGTAGAGGGTGAACAGACTCTGCGTTGTCAGATTGTGGCTGTAATTGTAGGCGTCAATAGTGAGTGCGCCACCTGGCGTCGTCAGGGATGAAGGCAGGGTGAGCGATACGTTGGTAGGCACGCCGGCATTCAATTGCCCGCTGATGTCAATATACTGGGCATTGACAATGATTTGTGCCGCATTGATGTTCGAGACGCCGGCCGTCGCCGCCGGGTAATTCGTTAATGTCGTCGTCAGTGGTACTATGCCGACGGACGGGAAAACAAATGAATTAGTGTTCCACCCATTGGTAGAAACAGATGCCCCGATCGGGCTGATGTTGGCGGCATACTGCCAATTATTCGTCCCGCCACAACCGGATGCTTGACAGGTTGAATCAGCAAAAAACAATACGCTGCCGGTTTTAGTAGAAAAGCTGCTCGAGCCATTGTTGAAGCTGTATGTGTAAAATTGATTGCTTGCCAGAGAAGTGCTTTGTCCGGCCGTGCCGATCAGCGCCTGCGAGAAGTCTTGGGCATTGGTGTATTGACCGTTGACATTGAACATGGCATTCGCCACATATTGGATGGCTAGATTCGCCGGGGTTACCGGACTAGTAGACCCGATCACATTCATCGTTGTGCTGTCCGGATTACCGCCCGGCCAGTTCATGCTGTCATTCCACAGTGCAGCCGGACTTTCGCCCAAGTTAGCGATACCGTTAGCGGGTGCGAGCACATACGCGCCGTTCGGCACGTTGATGACCACTTGCTGTGCATTATTAGTGCTAGACTGCAAAAGTGACCCAGAAGCATTGGTAATCGAAATCAGTCCGCCCAGATTATCAATTTCCCCTGACTGAAGGATCAGCGCCGGCGCGTAACCCGCCCCTGCGAAAGCTTCATTGATGGTGATGGTCGGTGCCGAGCCCGTACCGATGGTGTTGAGCGTCAATCCGGCAGCGAGCGCCTGAGCCTTTCCTGCCGCCCCGGTGTAAATAATCTGCGCGCCAGGCAGATTCGGTATGCTGGCATTATTGAGTATCAGATAGTCCGCACTATAGTTATTGACCGTAATCGACGGGTCTCCGTAGGAGGTAATCGTGCCGCTGCCGATGATTTTATCGGCATTCACCGTCACCGTACCGCCTGAGGCAGCGAGTCCGCCCAGCGTAATCGCGCCCACCGGTGTCGCAGATACCTGCGTGCTAAACACGGACCCAGTATTCGATAACAACAGGGTGCCCAGCGCCGAGGTGATGCTGCCGGGATAGTTCAACTGCAAATAGGCTTGCGGATCGAAAGCCGGGTTCCAACTGGATAACACCGGCATCCCGCTGATTTGGCTGACCTGACTACAATATACGCCTGCTACATCCCGGCAGTCGGCAATCGTGATCGTCAGATTGTGATAGGCACCAGCGGTCACGGTGCCATTGTCGGTCAGCGTAGACGTGGTGGTGGTGTTTGCGCTGGAACTGCCGTCGGTCACCGGAATAAATCCGAGTTCATAACCGTGACCGGTAGCGTCCACTTGAGGCGTGAGCCTGCCCTGATAGGCTCCGATCGTAGTATTCTGGCCGCTGATGATTTGCGCCCCCGTCGAAATTGTCAGCGAAGCGTTACTGGTAAGATTGTTGCTCGCGGAGGCAAGAGGAATCGCGATCAGCCCCCGCACATAGCCTTCGGCGTATGCAGAATCCAGCAGTGACGTATTCCAACTTCCAGACGGATCAGCTCCCGCAGTCAGGTTGACGTTGCCGATGCCGGTAATCTTGGTATTTTGGCCCACGAACACGCTTTGGTTTACCGTTATATCGGAGCTGGCACTTGCAGAACCTACCGCTGCGAGCCCCCAGGTATTGACCAGCGCGGAAGTGGAGGCATTGACGATAGCCCAGTTGCCAAGATCGACATTACCGAAACTGAATAAGCGATCGTTAGCGCCGGTACTGATGGAATTTGTGAGTGTGGCATTGAGGCTGGCGCTAACGGCCGCCCCCGCAATCGCGCCACCGGTATTCAAGCTGGACTGATCGGATCCGCCAAGACTGGTGTTACTGGCAAGATAGATCGCGCCGGGATTTTGCACGGCATCAGTACCGGCGTTGAGCTGTACATTATCGCCAAGCGTCACGGAGGCTGTGCCGTTAAGTGTTGCCGAACCCGATGCGGCAGCTCCGGACAAAACACCCCCCCCTGCGCCTGTCGCACCACCGCCCAGGTTATTGAAGCTGTTATACGCCGTCCCGGTGATGGTACCGGCGGCATTCAGGGTGACATTGTCGCCGATCATCGCTAGGGTTGTCGCGCTGCCGTTATTACTGGTATTCGCGCCGCTCGCGCCCACTTCGGCGGCGTTAATTGAGTTGGCACTGGCTTCGTAATTATCGGTATGTGCCGCTTGGATGTTAAAACTGCTGCCGTTGATCGTCGCCCCGGAAGTGTTCCCTAGGATTTTCGCCATGGTAGTCGCGCTATCATCGGTGCTGGCTCTTGAGGCGTTGCCGGCTAACACACCGCCACTACCCGCAATGGCGCTGGCATTGTTCGTGTCGCTGCCTATGGCTTCGATAGTGAGCGCGCCGCTGAACTTACGGCCCACTTCGGTAATCGTCCCTGAACCCAACTGGGCCGTGGTGCTACCATCTGCACTCGCCGAGGAATTATCGGCGCCAAAAGCGACAAAACCCACCGCGACACCGGTGCTGGTCGCTGACTGATTTGAGTCATTGACAGCCTTGATAATCACATCGCGGTTTGGCAAACTCACATTGTTGCCGATCAGCGCGCTGACATTTGCGTTGTCTTGCGCCGTCGCACTGGTCGCATCCACACCGATCAGCGCTCCACCGCTACCGGCGAAGGCGTTGGCTGATACGGCATACCCCCCCTGATTATAGTCAGCAGTGGCCATCACAAAAACCCCGGGCGCGCTCGCCCCTGGCACAATCGACCCGGATGCACCCTGAAATATCGTTCCATCGACGATTTCTGCTTTAACGACAGGCGCAGCAGTGGCTGTAGCCAGAGATGCGCCCACAGCAGCAGCGCCTACGCTCACACCTTTCGCAGTCGCATTGACGTTAGGCGTATCGCTGGCGGCAACAGTTAATGCGCTCACGGTCAATCCGTTCACGGCTAAGCCCGCACCCAAGGTAATCGTGCCACCCGCCTCAGCCGTGACAGTCGCAGTATCTGTCGCTTCGCTATCTGCACCAGTACCGCTTAACAAGCCGCCAGCAGCACCCATCGCGGATGCGCTGACAGACCCTGCATCAGATGCCATCACACTAATGGTGTTGTAGGTATTCTGTGGTACACCGTTATTGAGTGAGCCAATGCTCACTGGCAAAAGCGACGCCTTGACCGTGCTCGACTTGGTGCCGTAGGCCAGCACCACCCCAACCGCCGCTGCACCCACAGACACACCGCCGGCCGTTGCACTCACCGAACTGCTATCGGCAGCCTGAACAAAGAGCTGTGATCCGTTGCCGCTGCCATCGCCGGTCAGAACACCGCCAACATTCGCCGTTACCGTGTTTGAAATCGTGGCATCCGCGACAGCGGCGCTCAGACCGACTGCACCCGCACCACCGGCATAAGCCGTGACGCTGGCAGCGGCACCTGAGCCGTTCGCCATTGAGGCAGTCACAGCTATCTGCGACGCGGTGACCGTGCCCCAATTGGATGCTGAAATATTATCGTAAATCCGCGTGTATCCCACCCCGCCGCCCAATCCGACTAAGCCGCCCAGTCCTGCAGCACCAGCGATGTTGCTGGTTGAGACGGTGCCGCTTGCCGAAACGCCCACAACAGCGGCGTGAATATTGCTGTCAACGTCAATAGAGGCGCTCACGCCATCGCTGTTGCCATTATTGATTGCACCGGTTAGATTGAAATTCGTCTGATTGTTGATATTGCTCTGCTCGGTGGCGGAAAGGCTTGAGTCGCTATTCGATTGAGCTGCAGCAGAACTGAAACTACCGACCGAAGACAAGGAGCCGGATAGATCACTCATTGCATTGCCGCTATTACCGTTACCGACTAATATCAACGCAATCGCTGCACCCATTCCCGCCGAGCCTCCGGCACCCAGGGTAGCCGTCACCGCTTCGATGTCCTTGCTGCTGTTGGCAGACAACAGAACCGTACCGCCCGATGTAATCTGGCTGTTGACAATTTCGCCCATCACATTGCTCTGCACCATCACCACATTGGCACCAGCGCCGACCCCTGCCGCACCGCCCGCCGCCAGAGCCCCAGCGTAGGGTTTGACGGTGATAACCTCTACTGCCGACACGTTCACATCACCCACAGGCGTAGCTGATGCGCCTACGGTAACGTCAAATAGACCTGCACTGGTCGTATTATTCAGCATCGTGACATCGACCATACCGGCAATCGCTGCACCGCCTGCACCCGCACCGCTGGCAACAATGCTGTTATAAGTATTCTCAGTTGTCGCCGCAACGTTCAAGGCGCCCGTCAGAGCAAGCGTTGTCGCTCTGTTGATGTTGCCTATGTAAGCCTTGGTGGTATCGTTGCTGTCGGCAACCACAAACGTACCCGCAACACCGAGCCCACCACCTGCCGCCACTCCGCCTGCCAGGGCGTTGTAACCGTTATTGCTGTCTGCACTCACATTCAGGCTAGTTGCCGTGAGCGTGCCGTTATTCACATACGCCTCAGTATCGGCACCAAACTGGTTGACGATGCCCGTAGCAGCTCCCGCGCCAGCCGCCCCAACTGCAAAACCGACAACGATGGCAGCGCTGTCTTGTGATGCGATGGATTTCACCGTGACCGCGCCGACTGTGGCTACACTAGTTGCATCCAGCCCGCCTAGCGTCGCCGAAGTGATATAGGCATCCGTGCTGCGGTTCATGGTATTGACCGACATCGCGCCGCTCGCCCCCACTCCTCCGCTACCCGCCGCACCTACTACGAAATTAGCATCATAAGAATGACTGCTGGCTGTAATGTCGACAGACGGGAGAGCGGACGAATTTGGCAACTGCGTATCAATGCTCGCGCTGTCGATATAGGCCCTCGTTTGCCCACCCATGACGTTGACTACCGCAACAATGCTCACGCCCAAAGCGTCCGACACACCCAGCGATACCGCATCGGTATTCACTGCCTGATGCGAAGTGGCAACAATCGCAAGTCCTGTCACCGCCGTAGTCGTTTCAGTCAGATTGGGCGTTGTAGCCGCAGGTGCCTGCACGGCGCCAATGTCAACAGGAGTGGCTAGTGTACCGCTGTAGACTGTCACGGTATCGCCGGCGGACTGCCCCAAGGCATCCACTTTGCTTGCGGCGCCGCTGACATAAGCCTGGGTTGTTCCACCGATATCGTTCACTACTACCGACAGTCCGACACCTGCCGTCGAGGCGCCGATTCCTGCGGCACCTGCGATAACGCTGATCGTGTCGGTATTGTCTGCCAGCACTGCGACATTATCCAATGCCGTTACCTGCGCGCCATTGACAATATCGGCAGTCACATTCGCGTCAATAAGGTTGGTTGACAGTGAACCTGCGGCACTCACCTGACCGGAGACAGCAACACCCGCCGACAGTGTTTTGATCACGGCACTGGATTGCGCGCTGACGGTGACATCTGTCGCATCAATTTTTCCGCCATCGATATACGCAGTAACATTTTCGCCGCGCGCCCCGCCGCCGATACGGTTGAGGGCCAGCGCCACGCCGACCCCGGTCTTTGATGATGCTGCGACTGAGCCTGCCAGCGATTCGATCGTCGAGGTGTCAGAAGCATTGATACTCAAGGTATTCGTCAAAGACGGCGTGTTAAATACAGACGGATCGTTCAGCGAACTGCCCGTCATGTAGGCGTCTATGTTGTTATTAATCTGGTTGGTGGTTGCCGATCCGGAAAACGCCAGACTGCCCCCCGCAACGGCTCCCGAGGCTGCCACTGACTGGATCGTACCGGTCGATGAGGCGGAAATAGCCATCGTTCTCGTTATATTAAGCTCGTAGTTCGACACATCGGCAATGCTCTGATCGCCAATGGTATTGACAGAGAGTGCTGCGCCGCCTGCGCTGCCATTTGTATTGACGGCAACATTGCCGGCAAATGCCTGGATAGATGAGGTATCGGTCGCATTCACAGTCAAACTCGATGCACTCAGTTGCGTGGCAAGCGAGGACGCAACCGTAGCATCTCCTATCTGTGCTGTTGTGGTATCGTTAATATTGTTGACCGTAGACGAACCCAATCCGGCGAGTGTGCCGCTGGCAACACCCACGCCTGCACTCAGACCCAGAATGGTGGTTGCATTGTTCGCAGTCAGATTGACAGCACCTGCATCCGAGGTGACGGTCGTATTGCTGATCTGCGCCTGCATGGTATCGGAAACGGTATTATCGACAAGCGACATTCCAACATTATTCTTGCCGATTTGCACAACACCGGCTATGGCAATAATGGCCGCACCAGGCCCCAGATTTTGCCCTGCAGCGGCAGCGGTGAAATCAATGCCAGATGAGTCAGCCGGTGCGCCGGCAGTCGCGATAATTGCATCCAGAGCAACTTGATCGCCGCCAGAGGCAGTAACGGAGATGTCACTTGTCGTGTGGATAATGGATGCTATGCCGCTGACATCACTCCCGATACTCGCATTAGTAGTCCGACTGATGTCATCGTAGACGATAGAGCCTGAAAATCCATTGGCACTGGAGCCTCCGCCACCTGTAGCGGCACCGATGATGACACGGTCGCTATTGACGGCCGTAACGCCTAGTGCATCGTAATTGCTGATGGAAGAGCCTGAGATATTTGCGCCTACCGCATTGCCAGATGCCGGGTTGCCCAGCAACAGCATGCTGACAGCGATACTGCCGCCGCCCTTTCCGCCATAATACAGGGAGCCGCCGCCCATGCCGATATCGGTGCGATCATAGGCGATCACGTTGACACCACTGCCCGTCGTTGAATCGCCGGTGATTGTTGAATCGTTAATCAAGGCCAGGACGCCGTCATTGATCTGGGCCAACGACACTGAACCTGCAGCAGCGTAATTAGAATCACCGCTATTAGTGGTGTTCGCGGCAAAATCGACGCCCACATTGATATTCTGCCCTGCATTCAAGGCCTGAACCGTAAGATTTTTAAAAGCCCGCATGTTCGCATTATTGATCGTCGCGCTGGTCTGGTCGGTGCTCTGCTCAAAAGCGACTGTGCCACCCACCGCCGCACTGGACTGACTGGATGAGCTGTTGGCGCTCACCACGGCAGCAGCACCCGCACCGGTAACCATATAGGTATCTCGCAGTGCGCCTACCGTGACGAAATCACTTGCCGTGCCCGCCGGTAGCGTAAAGGATGGCGCTGCATAAGTAATGTTAACCGGACTGGACGCGCTGGTGCCGTCGATATGACTCAAGGTTTTCAGCGAGAGCATGTTACCAGCCACACTGCCGGATGCAGCCAGCGAGAATGTCGGCTTTGAGGGCAACGGCGCGGGTGTAGGCACAGCAGCTAAGTCTGTTTCAAATGTTGCCAGCAGTGTGTCACTTGCCGTACTTCCTGTACCTGTCGTACCTCCTGTGCCTGCCGCGCTTGCGGGCGCCACGTTCGGGTCGGTAGCAGAAGACTTGGCCAGCGTACCCGCCACGGCAACGGCTACCACGCGCCCAGTCGTACTGGATTCAACGTCAAGTGAACCAGTGGTAAACCCGGCTGCCGGTGCAGCGCCGCTATAGGCCGCCGAGAGGTCGTCAATACTGTTGTTGCCGATAAATGCCTGTGTATCTGACGTCACATTATTGAGCGCAAGGCCGATGCCGACGCCGGCTTGGTTACCCGCTTCGATGGCGCCGGCAATCGTCCAGATATTCAGCGATTCGGCGACATTAATGGCAATTGCAGCCGCGCTGACCGATGCGGTGTTGCTGATGGACGCGTGAGTCTTATCATTGACTATGGTCCAGCCCATGATGCCGGCGCCGGCAATCGCGCCGCCACGGCCTGAGGTCGGACTGACGGAAATCAGGTAGTCATTGGATGTGGCACTCACGGAAAGGGCCCCACTTGTGTCGATGATCGCATCCGAGCCGATCCCGGCCAGCGTGGTGTCGTTATAATTAATGTAATTAACCGCACCGCCGACGGTGGTGGCGCTGGAGCTGGCGCCACCCGTACCATTCATCATCACCGAGAAATTTCCGCCGATGTCTATCGTCTGCACTGTGTTGACCGCCTGCACCGAGACCTGTGCGTTGAAAGCCTGCGTCCGCGCGGTGCCATTGTTAACACCTAAGCTGGCATCATCTCCACTATCGAGCTGTGTCGACCAGCCTGAGAGCGTGGCTGAACCGGCCGCTGTACTGGTCAGTTTGGCGCCCTGCCCTACCCAGGCAGTGGTATTGCCGGTCAGCGCAAAATAATTGACTGATCCTGCGAAACCCACGTTAGTGGCATCCCCCGTGGCATTCGCACAACTAGTGGCGATATCCGCGCAAACCCCGAGATTTCCGTTCAGATGGGAGGTAATGTCAGTAAAAGCCTGGCTGGGTGTCGACCAAGTCGAACTGCTACCCAATGCGGTCAAGTCGGTAAGCCAAGTGATTGAAAGCGGAAGGCTGTCGCTGGCGTAAACGCCTATCGACGACGCCGTGATCACAACGCCGCTGCCGACCTCCGCATCGGCCGTCAAGTTGCGGACTGCCACCGCTACACCGGCGCTAAGAGAATAGGTCGCCGACGGGTTGGCAGCGGTCGCCTCCGAAGCACTGGGCGAATTGACCCCGCTGGAACCTGAGCTTTTTGCTCCCGTATCAAGCACCTGTGCAACGATTGCCACCGTGCCGCCCGCTGTGATCACAGGCGCGGCAGCAGTCGTTACGCTTGCCGGATCCTGAACCGCCGCGATTTTGGCCGTAGCAGTTTGATTGTCGTTCAGCGTCAACGCCAGCGCCGAACCGATTTTCGGCGTTGTCGTGTTTTGACTGATAGGGGATGGGCTCTTTCCCAGCTTAGTTTCGATATATGAAGCCGCCTGAGTTGCTGCAGCAGTGAAAGGCCGTACCAGCGCACTCGCCCCGACGGTTGTCGCTGCGGTAACCACATCCTGAGTTGTCAATGAGTCGGCTTCGACCTGCAGGTTGCCCCCTAAATTCAGAGAGGCGCCTTCCAGCGCCGTCGCACTCGATTTCAGTCCATCGGCAAAAGCAAATACCAGCCCGGCAGCACCTGTGCCCAGCACATAGTTGGATGCCGTAATGGAGAACATATTTTGATTGAGAGCGACTATACGTACGCTGTTAGCTGAAACGGCAGCGCCCGAGTCAATTTGCGCGGTTGATTGGACATCAGCCGTGCCATATGCGACCGACAAATCGACCGGCGTGGTGGTCGATGCCGTGGTGGTACTGACCTTGAGGGTCGCTGTATTATGCGCCCGTACCGTGAGTGCGCCGCCTGAAGTAACACTCGCACCGGACTCAATTTGCGCGATAGAAACTGCTTTCACATTGCCATAGACGACAGCGGGAATGGCGACCTTTGATGACGGGTTTGCAGACAGAAAGCCCAAATTTATAATCGAATCATCAGCCGTAGCAATGCTGGCGGCATCTAGCGCAACATTGCCCGTCGCCGTGATATTTGCGCCGGCGTGAATTTTGACATAAGCCTGCGCATCCCCGGAAACAACCCCCACTCCTATACCGAGCAGGTTACTGGCGACGTCTCCTGCCACGCTAGAAAGCATAGCCTGGGTGCCGTCCGTATAGCTGGAAATAGCTGATGAACTGGCCAGAAAACTGATATTTCCGCCCAGGACTTTTCCTGAAATATCAATGCCAGTCGAAGCAGTAGCAAAACCGCCCGCCAGCAGAAAACTGCTATTGATATCGCTGGCCGTGAGTGTGATATCGCCCGGGGTATACGATCCTGTGGCGTGCGCGTCGATCGTACCATTCACCGTAATATTGGGCGCTGTCAGCGTAACTGCCCCGGAATTACCAGTGGATACGGCGCTATCGGCAGTATTCGCATTAATTGCAGCCTGTCCAACATTTCTCGTATTAATCTCCCCCGTAGAGGCAATCGTAATACTGTTACTGGCGGTAAGTATTTCGTTGGTGCCATTGGTAAATATCGATGGATTTACACCGCTCCCGTCGATGACGATAGCCGCAGGATCAACGATCCAGCTACCAGCTTTGCCATTGCTTGCAGAGGCATCAAATATTCCTCCGTGCAGATTGGCCGTGCCAATAGCACTGGTCTCAATAGTGCCGCCGTCGCCACTACTCCCGGCAGACGCATTAAACTGCGGCCCGTTAGCCGTGACTGCACCGGCGACGTCCGAAGGAAGTGTGCCTACAATGCCAACATTGATATTCGTCCCGGCATAAACGGTGATCTGTCCGCCGCTGGAATTTACGCCCCGCCCTTTTGCGCTGAGCACAGCGGAGTTGTCCACGTTGATGTTGCCCCCAACCGTGGTGACCATTATGCTGCCGGCGTTCTGACCGGGCGCGCCATCTGCGTACAGTGCGCCGGAAATTTCTACCGCATTCTGGGCAACTATTTCTATTGTGCCGTTATGTTCGACCAGCGCACTACCCTGACCAACCCCGGTTGTGTTCACTGAGCTCTCGAACAAGGCGATCTGTTTAGCCGCATCAGGACCTGTATTCAACAAACCCGAGACATTAACGTTCTGGCCGAGCAACGAGATTCCGTCAGGCGCATTGATCGTGCCGCGAATGCTGATGAGACCATCTGGTGAAATGGGATAATTGTTAGTCAAGAGACGGGTGGTGGATGTTGCATCGATAACCCCATTGGGCGCTATCAATTGGTCAAGGAATGCACCAGACGGCGTAGAGATAGTAAGACTACCCACGTTAATGGCGCCTGCAGATCCAACCACGACGCCATAGGGATCAGCAAAAAACACATTCCCGCCTATGCTTCCATTTTTATACCCGTTGACCACGCCATTGATGATCGTCTGGCTGTTACGCACAATATTGACCAGGTTAGCCGCGCCTTGTGGTAAAAACAAGTTGGCAGTATTGCCCTGGTTCAAGACAAAAGTAGCGAAAGAGTTAAAACCGGTTGTACCGGAAATCGAGGCCGTGGTGATGTTGGTCGTGCTGCCGTTTACGCTAATTTGCGTTGCAGTGCGTCCATCAATAACGATGTTATTGGCTGGTATTTTTAAGGCAGTCACGCTTACAGGGTTAGGGATGGCCGGATTGGCCAGGGCGTTAAGGCTATAGCAGCAGGCCACTGCGAAAACGATGGGCTTTAGAAGAGCTTGGTGAAAACTCCAATTGCCTGCATTATTGTCTGAGATTGCCGTCTGCGCTGCCTTTGAGCTACGCAACGAGCATTTACCTTTAGCTTTGGTCAGTTCAGATACGGCAATCCAGGTATTCAGAACATCGGACCAGATAACGCGAAAAAAATGATTGATGGATGATTTCATGTTAATAATGTTCCGATGTTAAAGTTTGGGTGAGACTGTCAAGCAACGCACCAATGTCACACAAACGCTTTTGGCCGAGAGAATGCGTGAGAGCATAGACATTGGTTGGTCGGTGTAGCCATCGTCAAACTACCGACGTTTAGCACACCGCCCGCACCTACGAGCATGCCATGTGGATTTAAGAAATAGACATTGCTGCCTATACGGCCACCTTTATAAGCGTTTAATACGCCATCAAAATAACTGCGCTCGTCATGTACTAAGTTCAGCAGATTGGCGGTACCAGTGAGTAGGTATAGATTAACCGTTTGACCGTTGCCGATATTAAAGCGATGAAACGAGTTAATTGCATTCACGCCTTGTACCGTCCTGGTGGTGACATCCGTCACACTCCCATTAATAGTGAGTTGTGTCTGCGTGCGACCATCAGTGGTGATGGTGTCCGCAAAAGCCGAAGCGCCAGAGACCTCCATCGTGGCAGTGATGAAGTGTGATAAAGCGTTCTCCAAGCACAGCGGCGTAAAACACACATATACTGACGAGAAAGATAACCTTGGACGGACCGCTTCATAAAACCCCTTTGGTAATAATCCACAGCACCTGCACACGGATTAGAAAAATTCAGATTGCATGCGCAAAAATTAACTGGCGCATTAAAAATAGCTTAGGTTACATTTGAATCGTAACCCGGCTATCCTGAACACCTTAGGACCCGTAGCTTTCCGTCCCGACTTTACAGCAGGTTTGGCGTTTTAATTTAAATCTTCGTAAAGCTTAGTATTTATGTTTATATTGTGCTTGGCGCCGCATATTTATAGACATTTATCAAATACCATAGTAATCGCGAAAGCGGTATTTGTATGTCCCCAAAACTAGTGACAAAGCAATTTTAAAAATGTGACAATATGTACTCGCTTTGGTCTCGCGCTGTTGTCGCTAGGCGAATATAAAAATACCTATAAGGATTTTATGCAACAACCCGCAATTCGCGTGATGCTGGTGGAAGATGATGTTAACTTTCAGTATGCTTTAATCGCTGCTATTCAACTAGCCCCCGATATGTTGTTAACCAATATCGCCAGCACGCGTGCAGAAGGGTTGCAGATGTTGGATACGACGCCAATTGATGTATTGCTGGTTGACTTAGGACTACCTGACGGATCTGGGATTGACATTATCAGAGCTGCGCATGAGAAATTCGCTACTTGCAATATCATGGTCAGTACCGTTTTTGGTGATGAGCTGCATGTGATGCAATCACTGGAGGCTGGTGCGACAGGTTATTTACTCAAAGACAGCGAACCCACACGAATGATTTTTGAAATTCGTAGCTTGTATCAAGGAGGCAGTCCCATTAGCCCTCTGATCGCGCGGCAGATTCTGACGCGTTTCCGGCTGGATAACACGCGGCTTAAACAAGCTGCTACTAACACCAAACAGCATGCGGCATTATCAGCGCGTGAGCAGGAAGTTTTGGAATACATTACCCGAGGGTTTACTGCTGACGAAATTGCTACATCGTTAGCCGTCTCACGTCACACTGTGCTCACTTTTATACGGCGAATTTACACTAAGCTAGAAGTGAACTCTAAAGCAGCGGCCATTTATGAAGCACGCAACCAAGGCTTACTCAGTGACTGATGCCTTATGCTAAATTATCATCAATATACCCACCGCCAAGGCTGCCGATGGTTAATGCTTACAGCCAAATGGCTATTGCTGAGCATGATGCTTTGGTTGTCATCTGCACAAGCTGATGAGCCGCTTCACTTCACCTCGGCTGAAATGTTATCTATTCCTGGCTATGGCTATAAGCCCCCTCCTTACACAATCAATGTTGCAGATTTAGAAGGTACGTGGCAATTAGTCAGTCTACCTCACGCATTGAAGCCAGCACTAATCCCTAAGCTCATTGACGATGAGCAAGTCAATTTACCAACGATAGTCACTTGGTATCGCCTACACATACCTGAATTGCAGCCTACCAGTTACCCGCGTCACATCTATATCCCACGCTGGAAAACAGATGGGCGGATTTCTGTGTATGGTGACAGTCACCTACTCTACCAATCACATGCCAATATGTCATGGAATGGTTGGAATATCCCCTTATGGATACCATTGGAAGAAACCGCCGGTGCAATTACACCTAAAGTGATACTTATACGGGTTGAAAGACCTCGCAGTTCTGGTGGAGGAATATCATCCATCTGGCTGGGTGAGGACAATCAAATAAGCTGGCGTTACTTCGTACGTGACGTGCTGCAAGTTCAATTACCTTTCATGAGCAGTGCTGCCTTTTTGGCCGTGGGGATTTTTTCGTTATTCGTGTGGCTTAGACAACGCAATGAATGGCTGTACGGCTTGTTTTTTTGCGTATCGTTGGTGGCATACCTGCGCAGCATGCATTACTTTCTTGGCGCAGAGCCATTACCCATCTCCGATGCTTGGTTTAGCTGGCTGACGATTAATTCGCTGTTCTGGTTAGTGGCATTAGTACACGTGTTCCTAAGTTATTTGCATGGTCGCCAGAAGCGCTGGTTAAACCGGCTCGTTATAGGCATAACGCTGTGTGTTGGCGTCTTTACGCTCCCCCTTTTATCCGGCTTGCGAAATATCTATTTAATTGCATCACTGGTGTACATTCTATTGCTTATCATAGGGATAACTATCTCATTAGTAGGATGGAAAAGCTCAAGGCAATCTCAATCCCGCGATGGTTTGATGCTGGCTGGCTGGGGGGTAGTTGGCATGATGTTCGGTATCTATGATTTGTTACTGGTGAATAACTATGTCAGCATCGAAAGCATTTACCTTGGGCCTTACTCCAACATCAGCGCATTTCTCATTTTCATGATTATTTTATTTCGTCGATATATTGGCGCAATCGATACCATTAAGCAGCAAAATATTAACTTAGAAAATCGGCTACAAGCACAAAGTACCAAATTGCAGAAAAGTCACCACCGCTTGCGTGAAATTGAACAACACCAAATGCTGGCGCAGGAGCGCCAACGTATGATGCAGGACATGCATGATGGTTTGGGATCCACGCTCATTAGCGCATTACGTGTAGTAGAACATGGCGACATTAGTGAGATTGATATCGCAGATATTCTTAAAGATTGTATTGATGACCTCAAACTGGCGATTGATTCAATGGAGCCCTTGGAGGCCGACTTATTGCTACTACTGGCGACACTGCGCTATCGCATCGGACCACGTCTGGAGAGTTCTGGTATAAAGCTGCGCTGGGAGATTAAAGACGTTCCCCCACTCGACTGGCTTGACCCCAAAAAGGCACTGCATATTCTGCGAATTCTGCAAGAAGCGTTCACTAACATCATCAAACATACCAAAGCTACAGAGATTCGTACCGTAACCGGTGTTGAGGACGGCTATGCTGTGGTGATCATCACAGACAACGGACACGGGTTCGATGTCGAAACTGCGATCAAGAGCGGCGGCAAAGGATTATCTAACCAGATGCGCCGCGCGGAAGCCATCGGCGCTGAAGTTAAATGGGATGCAGATAGTACAGGTACCTGTTTTACCTTATATTTACCGATAAAACGCACTAAACCCAGCAAGACTATTGGAACCAACCGCTAATGATTTTGCACGTTTTTCCAAGATTGAAATCCTATACTTTGGCAGGTCTTCATCTGCAAACCATCTACAATCAAGGTTGGAAGATGGGCGTTTACCCGATAATATTTATGACAGCTGTTGTTCTAGGAACAACAACCAGCCCTGCCTATGCGCAACAGGTAGAGTCCGAGTCTTTATTATCCGATGATGTAGCGGCAGAATCGCTGACGCTTGATGACATCATAGTGACTGCACAAAAACGCAAACAGGCTGACCTGAATGTGCCAATTTCAATGACCGTGCTGAATCAGGCCGACCTCGAAAAAGCGCGAGGTTCAGCCTTAAAAGACATACAGCAATTGGTGCCGAGTTTTTCAATGGAGCGCGGGTCTGGTTTCAATGCATTGACCATTCGCGGCGTGGGCGGTGGCGGGAATAATATAGGTTTTGATCCACGAGTTGGCGTCTATCTTGATGGTGTCTATATGGGACAAGCACAGGCGCTAAATCAGCCTTTGTTCGACATTGATCAGATCGAGGTTCTGCGAGGTCCGCAGGGATATTTGTTTGGCCGCAATACCGTAGCTGGTGTGGTGAACATAACAACCCGCGCCCCCACTAACAAGTTTGAGGGTGATGTACGTGGCGTTGTCGGCACCAGTGGAACTTACGAAAGTTACGCCACGGTTTCCGGACCCATTTCGGAAAAGGTGCTTGGAAAGATTTCCCTGGCTTCGGAGACGCGCGACGGCTTCATCAGTAATATTTACGACGGCCAGAAACTCGATGACCTAAAGCGCTTGACGGCACGAGGACAAATTATTCTGCTGCCTACAGATAAGCTGAGTATCAGCATCGCAGCAGATGCGTCGGAAACTAAGCAAAAAGTGGTTTTGGGCGAGCCTATCAGCGACTTGTTTGAACTGCCACTACAGAATGGCACGTTGCCAAAACGCACCGTTAATTTCAACACAACGCCAAATGAGATTGTAAATCTGGCCGGAGGGAGTATCACGACCAACTACACCATGGATAGCCAATATGTCTTGACCGCCATCCTTGGCTATCGGCATACGCATCAGGAGATGCTGCTAGATAATGACTACAGTGCAAAAGATCTGTTGCGATCATCACTTGTGGATGACTTCAAGCAGTCCTCCGAAGAAATCCGAATTGCCTCGCCGAACACAAGCCGTGTTCGATACACCGCAGGCCTGTATCACTTAAATGAGACTGCAAATACTGACCACAAAGCAACGATCGGTATGGATGCTGGGACGACGCTGGTTAATCACCCGCTTATCCCCTTTCCGGTACCG
>Ga0209913_1000227_pt1 | contig 56334 bp, 53 predicted proteins | sample PersoiDNA2013203_FD_185805 | JGI IMG/M metagenome (GOLD analysis project Ga0209913, IMG submission 185805) | Permafrost soil microbial communities from the Arctic, to analyse light accelerated degradation of dissolved organic matter (DOM) -... | ecosystem: Environmental > Terrestrial > Soil >...
ACCATCGAATTATTTGCCGGTTCGGAGAGGTTGCGGAGCTTCGTATCGTTCAGTTTCATGGGGCACCTTCAAGGAGTGGAGGCACCTTTGGCGGCACATTTTGCCAGTCAAGAACGAAGACCCCGCATCCAGGCGGGCTTCAAGCCAAAGTGTGAGAGTGGCCCCGCTCCCTTAAACACCGATCAAGCACACACCTGTCACAGCTGCGCAAGAGCAAACAAGCGTCACGCATGCCCGTAAGCAAACGGCAAAGTCATCGATCCCAAACCGGTGCCATGGGGTATTCATGTCCACGCCAATCAGCACGGACATGAGTCGCCTCCAATTTCTCTCTTGAATTCAGCCTTGGCGTACACCAGCCCACTTGTGGGGCAGTCGTTACGCAATCCGGCTGGCCTTTTGCGCGGGCAGTCTTGCCAGCATGTCGCGCAGGTATTCGCAGGGGTCAAGCCCGTTGAGTTGGGCGCTCTGAATCAGGCTTGTGATGGCCGTCACTCTTGGGCCTGCCAGTTGGGGCCTGCATGCAGACAGTTCTTTCGGCCCGTTGCCCAGGGGCGGATCTGCTGTTCGTCGTGGTGGTTGTCGATGGGCAAAGCCGGTTCAGCCAAGAAGCGCGTGAGCGCTTCCCAGCGGTGGCTGGCTGTAATCGATGGCCTTGCCGGGGCACATTCAAGCCAAATGATGCCGAGCTTTCTGGTCAGATGCAGAAATTGGTCACTGTACAAAGCGCCAACGGCTGAACGGTTGGCAGCGTAATGCATGTGCCGCCAAGATTGACACCGCCAGTCACGCTGACAATTTTCAAGGGCACGCTGGTGTTGTTCACAACATTGCCCGAATTTTGGCACGTGAGGTTGACCGTACCGCCCCCCGACAGCGACATGGACAGGTCCGTCGGAGGCACCGCAAGCGCTTGATTTCCAAAGTGCCCCCCAAGGAAGGCCAATGTACCCACCGCCACAGTCAAAAATACAGCAGCCAAAGGTTGGCCGTTAAGTCGTTGCCGGAGAAATCGGTAGGCAACAAGCGCAACCATTGCAGCCAATGCGAGCAATGTCCACTCGGACATTGTTGGAACACTCGATGTCCCTGCCGGCGCATAAGTGATGACGACGCCAACACCAGCAAAAGCCAGTTGAGTGAAGGTGCCTGCCGCAACAAGGCCCGCACCTCGAACCCATTTTTTCATCATCATTTGCCTGCTCCGAGAACTTTATTGATCAATATCAAACAATGTAACACTCGACAGGACTTCGACGAAGGGTATTTCTCCGGGCACGAAAGTCCTTGGCGGGCTGCGCCGGGCAGGTCACTTCAACGAACTGGCGGAAAGACTGCGCGAAAGGGCTGTGTCAACAACCGATCCAGTCTTGAATCGCTATCGGCACGAAGGTACTCCAGCCCGTACTCCAATTCGCGCGCCTTGTCCCCCGACAGGTGCCGGCCTGTGCCAAAAATCCAATCAAAACAAGTGAGAACTGCACCATAGTTGCTGTTGGTGAAATGCGGGTCCGACGCATGGTGCAGACGATGAAAGTCAGGCGTGACAAGCACAGGCGAGAGGATGCGGGTCAGCCGCCCGGGTAACGCAATATTGCTGTGACTGAAGGCAGCCATCACGATATGGAACAGGCTGTAGGCGATCACAACCCCGACATCAGGCCTCATCACAAGCAGCACCAAGAGTGTCGCGGTGCTACCCACCAACACCTCAAGAGGATGATGACGATGCGCGGTTGTCACATCGACTGCCGTGTCGCAATGGTGAACGGAATGAACCCGCCAAAGTGCAGGCACCGCATGGAACATCCGATGGACCCAATAGGTGGTCAACTCTGTGGCCAACAGGGTGAGCACAAAGGCCCACGCGAAGCCCGGCGCCCATATCGGAAGCAAACCCTTCCATCCACTCCCCAAGATCGCCAAGCAGCCCCAATAGAGCCAGGGTGTCAACACAAGCACCATGCCATGGTTCAACGCCGTCAACAGCAAATTGACCGTCGTGTGGCCCACGGAGCTTTGGGCAACCACACGAAATGGACGCCAGTTCTCCCAGATCATCATCACGACAATCGAAAAGATCAGCGTTGGTTCGATGCTGGATCGACCCAGGGCGGCAAACATGTGCTCAAGCATTCCCGCACTTTAACGTCACACCCTCTGTTTTGATTTGCACCGAGCGAAATGGACCGGGATAGGCTGTACGCGGTGCGTGTCAAGGCTGTTGTCGCTTGATTCACGCGAGCCCAGGCGCTGTATCCGATGCCGCCTTTGCGATGGGCTCAGAGTCTCGCTCCGGATTGAGCTTGAACACCGAGATGTGATCCCGGTGTCGGGTGTGTTTTGCCCACCCGGCCGGCAGTCAACGTTCTGACATCGCCGGCATCATTCACGGGTGGGGCATTGGCGGTCACGGGCGGATACCTCGCGCTGGTTGGCTTTGCAAAAGCGGATGACCCGCAAGCCATCAGCCAAAGGGGTGAAACCCAGGACGTGCAGGCGCTCATCCCAAAGCCCAGTGCGATCAGGCGCGTCTCACCGCAGCCCCTGCGCGTGTCCTGCGACACCTGATCAGCGGCCCGGCTTAGAACGACTCCCAGTCGTTGTTGCCCCCGCCCACCGTGGCGGTGGCTTTTGCCACACGGGTCGATGCAGGGCTGGCGGTCTTCGCCAACAGGCCAGGCGGCTTGGGTGCTGCCTTGGGCAGTGGCTCGATGGCACCGGCACCGGCGTCGGAAATTCTGGGCGCGTCGTCCTCGCGTTGGATTGTCTGCGGCGCCGCCACCCAGCGTCGGGCGCTCGAGCGGCTGTCGCTACCCGCCCTGGCATCCAGCTTGAATGCCGCCACGGTGGAGACCAAATCTTCAGATTGAGATTTCAGGCTGCCTGCTGCTGCAGCCATCTGCTCAACGAGCGCCGCGTTCTGTTGCGTCGCCTGGTCCATCTGGGTCACAGCTTCACCGACCTGTGCCACCCCTGCGGCCTGCTCATTGCTGGCCGAGCTGATTTCTCCGACCAGGTCACTGGCCTTTTTGATGGCGGAAACCACCTCCGCCATGGTCGCTCCGGCTTCGTCCACCAGGGCCGCGCCCTGCTCTACCCGGGCGACGCTCGCATTGATCAGGCCCTTGATTTCTTTGGCGGCCTCTGCGCTACGGCCCGCAAGGGATCGCACCTCGGAGGCCACCACGGCAAAACCTCGCCCTTGCTCTCCGGCACGCGCTGCCTCAACGGCTGCGTTCAAGGCCAGGATATTGGTTTGAAAGGCGATTCCATCAATGACACTGATGATGTCGGAGATCTTTCGCGATGAGTCGTTGATCTCTTTCATGGTCTCAACGACACGCCCCACCACTTCACCGCCTTTGGCTGCGATGGCTGACGCATTGCTGGCCAGTTGATTGGCTTGATGGGCATTCTCTGCGTTGTTTTTGACTTGCGAACTGAGCTCTTCCATGGATGCCGCAGTTTGCTCCAAGGCACTGGCTTGGCTTTCTGTGCGGGCAGACAGGTCTTGATTGCCCGAAGCGATTTCAGAGCTTCCATCAGAAACAGCCTCGGATCCCTGCCGAACCTTTTCAACAATGGAAACCAGGCTACCTCTCATTTTTGACAATTCAGCCAGCAATTGCCCGGCTTCATCCTGCCGCGTAGTGTCAATTTGGACGGCAGAAGTCAAATCGCCAGCAGCCACCGAAGACGCCATCGCCACCGCCTCATTGATGGGATTGACGACTGATCGGGCGATGTAGGTGGCCGCCAAAATGGCAATCAAGGTGGCCGCCAAGCCCGCCCCGAGTATCAGGTTGCGCGCATTGTCGGCATCATTTTCTGCCATCACCTTGTCTTCATGCATCTTCCCTTTTTGATATTCGATTGCGCTCTTTATCGTGGCCAGATAATCGCCTTGGGTTCGATATCGCTCACCATAAAGAAGTGAAATTGCCTCTTCATTTTTCTGGTCCATGGCCAGCTTCATCACGTCATCGACGAAGCTCACGAATGGCTTTTGAGCCTCTTCCAGCGCCTTCAATTTTGGAACACTGTCCGCTTGAATTTGGCGCCTTAAGCTTGGCATGATTTTTTCATTAATTTCTTCGCGATTCTTCAGAAATGCATCATGATTTTTCTGACGTGCCTCATTATCTTTAACGAGAATCATGTTACGAGTAATTCGGGCGTTGTCCATGGTTCGATAGGCAAGCTCATCAAGCTCTTGCAGGATCGGAACCCGCCGATCATTAATCTCCACCAGGGAGTTCTTCAAACCCGAAAGGCGTGCCAATCCGAGAAAAATGATGATTGCCATCACAAAAATGACAACACCAAAACCGACCCACAGACGAGGTCTAATTTTCAAATTCATTTCTAACACCCTCAATGGATCCAGCAGATTAAATGGTTCAGTTTAACCAAATCGTGTGAACCATGTCACCGAGGGGCTGCTGTGGCGGGCCAATATAAGTGGCCTGTGTCGTGCTGCGGGGGCGCAGATCATGACCCGTGCACCATGGCCCAACGCTCAACATGCCAAAAATACGGAAAAATCTGAAAATCACGATTTCGATTTTTGATATTTTCGACCGTGACTCGCGAAAAACGCCCCAACGGTAAAGATGCCGTACCGGATGGGCTTGGGCTGTGGCATGACCGGCTGGCCTCGCCTGCACGAGCAGCTCGGCAGCGCAGACCGCGATCCGATCATTCAAGCCAACTAACCCATCGGCTTCCAGGGCGCCACATCCCTCTCGGGGTAGTCCCGAGGCGGTGGCAGCGCTGCCTGGCGCTGGGCCTGTCGTTTGATCTGCCGCCGGGTTTGCGGCGCTTCATCGCGGGCTTGCCTTGTGTGCATGGATCTAGACTACCGCCCCGTGGATCGCTGGTCCAGCGCGTGCTCAAGGGCGTGGCGCGGGCGCATCACTCATGGCCTGGACGCGCCTTTGTCAGGGTTTTGACATCAGCCGCGTGGCTTTCTTCAACCAGCCCGAGCCGGAGCAGGCCCGGCCCGCAGCCAACCCGACTCAAACCAGCACCGCCTCCACGGGCCGACGCATCGACAGCGGCAGCCCGGCCCCGCGCCCGAAGCGCACCACCAGGTCCGGTCTTTTCGAGCCCAGGCCCAGTGCAGCGGCCAATTGCGGTCGCACCGCACCGACTTCGACCGGCTGGTTCACCATGGCATTGCGCAGGCCGAGCGCGGTCGCCTGCAGGGCAAAGCGCTCGTAGCAGCGGCCGGCCTCGATCCAATGCGCCGGGTCGCTGCGGTCTGACACAAAGATGGCCAGGCCCGCAGAACTGCGGATCTGTTGGGCGTAGCGGTCGTTTTCAGAACGGGCCGAAAGGAACAGGTCCATGGCGCGGCTGCCCAGCCAGCGTGGCAGAGCGGGGTTGCCGGAGGCTCCGGCAAACAGGCCGTCGCCTGCGCTTTCGGCCTCGGCGGCGCTGAATCGGATCCAGGCCTTGAGCTCGGCCATGAAGGCGGCACTCTCCATTTGCGCGGTGTTGCCGGCGATGACGAAATCCAGCACCTGCTCCATGGCGGGGCGTTCGGTCAGCAGCAGCACCCGCACCCCCTCGCCGGTGCCTGCCTGCTCCAGCAGGCGAAGCTCCATGTTGGCAAGCGGCTTGCCATCGTAGAGCCCACGGGTGCACTGGCGCTGCGTGATGGCGCGGAACAACGGTGTTTCGCTGGGTCGGGTGGGTGTGAACCGGGCGCGGACGGTGCCTTGGCCTGCCGGGTCGAAATGGATATCGGGCTGCAGGCCGGCGGCCAGGGCCGCGTGGGCCAGGTTTTCGGTGGCGCAACCGAGCGACACATACAGATGGTGGTCATCCGGATCGACCACCGCACACCTGCGGGACAGGTCCGGCGTGATGGCAAGCGCCCGATCCTGCAGTTGAAAATGCCAGCACTGGGTGTTGTGGCTGGACGGGGCCAGGGTGGCCAACCGGACCAGCTCACGCAAGCGCAGCACCGGGTCCCCGGTGTTGGCGGCCAGGGGCCGCCTCAGGACATGGGCGGCATCTTGCTCGCCCGCGCTTGAAGAACACCCCGCCAAGCCCGTCGCCACAGCGCCCAGAACACCCACAACGCCCGAACCCAGAATGATTTGTCTGCGCCTCACCATAGGTCACCATGGTGTTCGATTGGCGCGCCAGCCCTTTGATGCATGGCAACACCCGCCCAGTTCGGTGAACCGGGGGTTGAGGTGTGTGCGAGAGGCCGGCCGAAACCCCGGGCAAGCAAGACGCCAGCGTGTTTCTGATCCGGCGGGATTTCTGACTCTGCGGGCATGCCAACGTCCTTTCAGGACCGTGATGGCATGCACCCTAGCAGCTTGGCATGGGAATCATCGTGCACTGGCGCACGGTCACAGTCACATGGGCTTGGGGGCCCATCCCCTCAGGCCAGCACGATCGCGTCCTGGTGGTTGGCAATGTGGAAGGTGTGGGCCAGCGCGTAGTCGGCCCGGCTCAAAGCGCCGTAGGCAAAGTGGGGCTGCAGCGGGCCGGTGTGGGCCTGAAAGCGGGCGATGGCCGCGCGCAGGCGCAGGGCGCCGGGTTTCCAGGCATCCTGCTGGGTGAGCGCAGGCGCCCCCGGGATGGGCTCGGTGAGGCCGTGGCTCATGTGGCCGCGCCATTTGAAGAACGAGAAGGCCAGCGTGCCGGCGGTCTGCTGAAACAGTGCGCTCTTGGGCTGCGGAAAGCCGTCCAGGCTCATTTCGATGCTTTGAGCCAGGTGCTCGAAAACGGCCAGCATCTTCCAGTCGGTGTTGCTGCGCACACTGCCGGCCTGGTCCACCTGATCCAGCCAGCGCAGGGCGTCGTCGAGTGATTGAACCGGGGTGATGGAGCTGCTTGCCATGGCCATTCCTGATAAGGCGCCCACTTGCAGGGCCAAAAAGTGTCTGCGTTGCATGGCGCAGATGCTAGCGTTCAATGCCCCGTTTCAAACGCCTGGGGCCTCGCCATGCCCACCGGGCCGGCGCCAATAGACAAGTACACGACAAAGCAAACGTGGTTTCATAACCAAAACACCTGCAACGTTGCCGCGCCGCACCAAGTCGGTGCATACCCAGGCACCTGTTTGTGGCACAGTCAAGTGTTCGTTACGAACAATGTCTGCCACCGTACGCAACCGCTTGCCATCATGTTCCTCACACACCTCTCCATCGGAAAGCGCCTGGCGCTGGTTTTGGGCTTGATCCTGGCCCTGTCGCTGCTCAGCAGCCTGGTCGCCGTGATCAAGCTCAAAGAGATGGGTGAGGTGTCCGAGTCCATGCTGGCCATCAACCTCAAGACCGAGCGGGCCACATCAGACTGGTTGCGCCACACCACGGCCGGCATCCAGCGCGCGGCGGCGATTGCCAAGAGTGGCGATGCCGCCCTGATCGAGTACTTTGCCCCCGCCACGGCCGAATCGATCCGATTGACGAATGACTTGCAGAAGCAGGTCGAAGCCCAGATGACCGCGCCCGACGACAAGCAGTTGATCGACAAGGTGGCGCAGTTGCGCAAGACCTACCTGAGTGCCCGAGAAGAGGTCAGCAAGCACAAGAAATCAGGCGATGCGGATGCGGCGGCGCGCGCCTTCACCGAGGTGTTCGAACCCACCTCGCGCCAGTACCTGGCCTCGGTGCAGGAAGTGGCCGACCGCCAACGCAAACGCCTGGACGAATCCGCCCTGCGCAGCGAAGCCTTGCGTTCGCAGACCAGCACCCTGCTGATGCTGTGCGCCGGCCTGGGCCTGGTGTTGGGTTCGGCCCTGGCGTGGTACCTGGCGCGCAGCATCACCGGCCCGCTGCGCAAGGCGCAAGCCATTGCCCACCAGATTGCCGACATGGACCTGACGGGCCAACCCCAGGCCAGCTACAGCAGCGATGAGACCGGCCAACTGCTGCAGGCCGTCGACCGCATGCGCTCGGCACTGCAACAGGCGCTGCGCGAGGTCCATGGGGTGGTGAACAGCATCTCCACCGCCAGCAGCGAAATCGCATCGGGCAACCAGGACCTGAGCGCGCGCACGGAACAGACGGCCAGCAACCTGCAGCAGACGGCCAGCGCCATGGAGCAACTCACCAGCACCGTGCACCAGAGCGCAGCCGCCGCTTCGCAGGCCGCCAACCTGGCAGGCTCGGCAGCCCAGGTGGCTGAGCGCGGTGGCAATGTGGTGTCCGAGGTGGTTCGCACCATGGACCAGATCAATGGCAGCTCGAAGAAGATCGCCGACATCATCGGCGTGATCGACGGGATTGCCTTCCAGACCAACATCCTGGCCCTGAACGCGGCCGTGGAAGCAGCCCGCGCCGGCGAGCAAGGGCGGGGGTTTGCGGTGGTGGCCGGCGAGGTGCGCTCGCTGGCGCAGCGTTCGGCCCAGGCAGCGCGCGAGATCAAGGCACTGATCGGCTCGAGTGTGGAGAACGTGGAGACCGGCGCCCGCCAGGTGGGCGATGCGGGCCAGACCATGAACGACATCGTGAGCAGCATCGAGCGCGTGACCTTGATGATGCGCGACATCACCACCACCACCGCCGAGCAGAGCCAGGGCATTGACCAGGTCAACACCGCCGTGTCGCAGCTGGACCAGATGACGCAGCAGAACGCCGCCCTGGTGGAGCAATCGACGGCGGCGGCCCACAGCCTGAGCGACCAGGCCCAACGGCTCAACCAGGTGGTGGCACGGTTCCGGCTGGATGCATCGGGCAGCCAGCACGCGCTGCTGAACTGAGCCCGCCCACGCTCCCCTCCAACAGGCCTTAAGCCCCGACCGTCTCGATGCGGTTGCGCCCGGCGTTCTTGGCCCGGTAGAGCCCTTTGTCTGCCCGCTGGATCAGCCCCGCCAGGGTGTCGTGCTGACCCTGCACCGAGCTGGCCACCCCGATGCTGACATGGCACACCGGCACCTCGGGCCGGGCCACCGGGCCGTTCCGGATGCGCTCGGCCACCTGCTCGGCGTCTTCGGGCGTGGTGCCGGGCAGCACCACCACAAACTCATCGCCCCCATAGCGCGCCAGCAGGGCCGGGCGCCGCAAAATCCCCTGCACCCGGTCGGCAAACCCCTTCAGCACCAGGTCGCCCACATGGTGGCCTTGCAGGTCGTTGATCTGCTTGAAATGGTCCAGGTCCAGCAGCAGCACCGACAGCGTCTGTCCGCGCCGCTGACAACCCGCCAGGGCGCTATCGCCCAACTGGAACAGGGCGCGGCGGTTCAAGGCCCCCGTCAGGCTGTCGCGCAGGGCCATGTCCTCGAGCATCAGCCGGATGTTTTCATGGGTCATGAGGATGGCGCAGATGGGGATCAGCACGTCGGCCGAAGAAAACCCCACGGCATAGACCACCTGCATGATCTCGATGGAGTCCACCCCATCGCTTTCAGGCACCAGGTACCCCACCACGGCACGGGCCGAGATCAGCAGCAGCAACATCAGCAGCGACCCGAGGGTCAGGTACCTGGCAAACGTCTTTTCCTGCCGATGAATGACCCAGGCATGGTAGCCATACAGGGCCACCAGAACGCTTCTGGCAAAGATGCGCCGGTGAATGGGGCCTTGTTCATAGCTGGCGAAGACCACCATGGCTGCGGCGGCCACAACCACCAGCGACCACAGAAAGCGCCGCGGCAAGGGGCGATCGAAAAACTCACAGGTGCCGGCCAGAAACAGGGCGGCTGTCAGGATCAGACACACGTTCTGCGCACCAATGGCCACGGCGTCAGAGGTGAAGTTGCGCAACAGGATGCGGGTCAGGGTGCCCAACCCGGCCACCAGCGTGGCCGCAGCCCAGAAATTCAAGCCCTTGATGGAAGCCGTGCGGTCCCGGCCGATGAAGCCCAGGATCAAGCCCATCATGCAACTCATGACGCCTGCGTAGGCAATCACAGTGGGCAGATCGAAGCGGATCACAGGGTTGTCAGATGGCGGGCGAGCATGCGCTAAATGTAGCGTTGACACACCAACATGTAACAGAGAAAAAACGACGCTGTGGTGCCCACCATGAAAGCCGGGCAAGTGCATCCAAATGGGGGATTGACGGCGCGGGGCGCCGTGGCGGACAAACGCTCAGCCTGGCCTGCGGGGCTTGATGGGGGGCGTTTCAGAAGGGCCGAGGCGTGCAGCCTGCCCAGAAAGAAAAAATCCCCAAGGTTTTGGGCCTTGAGGATGAACGATCAACAGGGTTGACCGGGAGACAAGGCTTGATCTTACATCCTAGGGAAAACCCGCGCAAGCCCAGGGCGCGATATTCCGCACCGGGCCTTGTCGACCCTGCACCTCCGCCCCTGGCGCGAACGGGCAGGCCCTGGCTTGGGGCTATACTCCGCACCCCGCCGGCGCCCCCGCCCAGGCCGCCCCCAGCCTTGCTGTGGACCGAGCCCTGGCCACTGATCAAGACGACTCGCCTGAACAGGCCGACGCTGGTTGCACCACCCCCATCACCCATCCCCCGCGCCGCCCGGCGGCGCGCCTCACGCGAAGCTATTGACCGCCATGGACATCATCGTCAACGAAGAACTGCTGGCCTACATCGACCCCCTCACCCCCGACGAACACGCCGCGCTGGAGCGCAGCATCCTGGCCGAAGGCTGCCGCGATGCCCTGGTGCTGTGGGGCCAGGTGCTGGTTGACGGCCACAACCGCTACGGCATCTGCCAGAAGCACGGCATTGCCTTCAACACCGTGCAGAACACCCAGTTCAAATCCATGGATGACGTGCGCCTGTGGATGATCGACCAACACCTGGGCCGCCGCAGCCTGAGCGATTTCCAGCGCGGCGTGCTGGCACTGCGCAAAAAAGAGATCATCGCCAGCCGCGAGACACCACCTGCGACCCCCACGCCGGCACCTTCGGCCTCGGCAGACCTGCCGCCCAGCGCCGATGCGGATGCCGGCACCGACACCCCGCCCTGGGAAGGCGATGCGACGGCCGCCCCGGCCACCGCCGCTTCAATGCCCGCCAGCGCAGCCACCCCGGCCGAACCCGATGCCGCCCTGACCCGCGAGGCCCTGGCCCGTGCGGCCCGGGTGAGCAATGCCACCATGGTGCAGATCGAGAAGATCCAGAAAGCCGCCGCCCCTGAGCTGGTGGCGGCCGTCAAGTCGGGCACCATCTCGATCAATGCGGCCGCCACCGTGGCCACGCTGCCGGTGGAAGAACAGGTGGCCGCCGCAGCCGGGGGCAAGAAAGAGTTGCAACAGGCAGCGCGCAAGGTGCGCGCTGCCAAGGCGGTGGAGCGCACCGAGCCCGAAACCCCCGAAGGCGTGATTGCGCGCCTGCGCCAGACCATTGTCGAGCTGACCGCCGAAAACAGCGCGCTCAAGGCCGAGGTCGCACGCCTCAAGGGCCTGCGCGGCGAAGAGATCTGATCCGCACGGCCTGCCCGGCCCGGCGCGCGCCCCCTCAGGCCTGAGGGGGTGCCGGCTTTCGGGGCTTGGGCTGGTAGCCAAAGAACACGGGGTGGTGCTTCTGCACCAGCGGCCCGTCAAAGTCCCAGGCCTTGCAGCGGCCCAGGTGCAGCGGCGGCCGCTGGGCATCGCCCGAAAACGCATTGGGGAGCGCCTGGAAGGCCACGGTGGCCATGTTGAAGAGCAGCTCGCGCAGGTGGGCACAGCCCTGCACGCCGCCCAACTGGCGCTCGATGGTCTGGCGCCAGCCCCCCGACAAGGAACAGCCCACCATGCGCCGCATGGTGCCCTGGGCCGAGGGGCACTCGCCGTGCGGCACGCTGTCCATGGCCACGTGGATGTCCTGCACCACGAAAGCGGTGTCCAGCGTCAGCCGGATGTGCATGTGGTGGATGGCCTCGCCGGGCTGCCACAGTCCTTCGCCCGGGATGTCGAACAGCTCGCTCTTGGTGTCGCGCATTTCGCCTTCGATGTCCCACAGGCCATCGTCGCGCTGGAAAGCCCGGTAGAGCACCTCGCGGGTGTGCGAAGGTCGGCGTGGGCTGGGTTCGGGCAAGGGCAAATCGGCACCTCTGTTGGCTGAAGAAAACAGCAGGCCGGGGGCCCGCGGGCAGCGCGATTCTAGTGAGACCGCCCGGTGTGCAAGGTCACCTGCGCATCAAGCCGGCCCCGGGGGTCAGGCCAGAGTTTGGTCGAGGGACTTTCGACCTGTGGCCTAATAGGGGGTTTCAACCTTTTGTACAGAAGAACGCCATGGGCAACAAAATCGTCACCGAAGCTGATCGCAAGCGCACTCCCGCCCCCACCCCCCTGCCGGGCATGCCCAACCCCACCGGTGGCCGCGGCCAACGCGTGAGCCTGGAGCGTGGCGTGGCCACCCGCAGCAAGAAGAACCCTGGCAAGCGCTCCAAGAAGGGCGGCTGAGGCCTCTTTTCCCCGAGCCACTGGGTGCAGGCCCCTGCCCCAGGCCCCAAAAGCCCTCGCGAGCCCCGTGCCCGAGGGCTTTTTGCATGGAGCAGCACCCCTTTCGGGACCTCAGCCCAACCTGCTTGGCCCACCAGCCCGATTCCGGCCGGCGCCCCCACTGACCACCCGAGCCAGCCCTGCCTGTTTTTTGAGCAACGCAAGAACAGCGCTTTGAAATCAAAGACTTAGCCCAGTTGATAGGGCTCGCCACACGGCTTGTCCACAGGGTTCTCCTCGTTTGACAGGGACAACACGGTGCAACGCTGCCGGCACCTCATCCCCGCCCGGCACCCGGCGTGATCAAGCCTCATTTCAAGGGGCCCAGGGCCTGGCAAGTGCGGTTTCAGTGCTGTTTCAGTGCGGATTCAACCCTTCAAAGGGCCTGAATCATCCACCTGCCCAATCTTTGAGCAGCGCAAGGCTTTCCCAATGGAATCAAGGGCTTGGGCGGCCCCTCCCCGCTCCCCCCACGGCTTGTCCACAATGTTGTCCAGCCTGGACGGGGATAGTTCGGCCAAGCTCAGCGGCGCAGGCCCGGCACCAGGGCCTGACGGCGCTCGGGGCTGTCGATGTCCAGGCGCAAGGCGCTCGTGGCCGCCCCGGGCACGGCCGCGTCGGCGTCCCCGGACAGGCGGCCTGAGCGGTCCACCGCCACGGCCAGGGTCAGCACATATTGCTCGCGCTCTTCACGCACCGAACCCACCACGCTGTTGCCGGCCTGCAGGGCCACGGCATCGGTGCTGTTGAGGGTGTCGCGCAGGCGGGTGCGCAGGTAGGCGTCCTGCTGGCTGAACAGGTATTCGCTCAGCGCATCGGGCAGGAAGAGCTGCGAGGTCAGCACTGTGCGCTCGCCATTCAAGATCTTGAAGTGAATGTGCGCCGTGCGCCCGGCATGCCAGCCGGGGTAGATGGTGCGGAAAGCGGCCACGCCATTGCGGTCGGTGGCCTGGCGGCCGCGCAGAAAGCTGCGCCCCCGGGCATCGATGTCGCCGTTGTCGCCCTGCCCTGCAAACCCGGAGTACACGCCCCGCGCATCGCAATGCCAGACATCGACCAGGGCGCCGGCAAAAGGCATGGCAGTTTGATCGACCACCACGAAACGCAACTCCAGCGGCACGCCCGGCAGGCCTTCGCTGATGTCGGCACGCATCAGGGCCGAGGCATCGAGGTAATGCGGCCCCTCAGGCGCCGCCGAGGTCAGGCGTGGCACCAGCGTCGGCTCCCGCTGCACGATGCGGGGAGCCGGGGCCGACGAAGCAGCGGCAGCGGGCGCCACAGCCCGACCACCGCGCACCGGGGCCGCCTTGCCCTTGACGGCAGCCGCCTTGCCTGCCGGCGCCGCATGGCCCTTGTTCTTTTGGGGCGCGGCCAGCGCCGGCGCCGCCAGCAAGGCCGCAGTCGCCCCCAAAAGACGGCGACGCAACAGGACAGAGGTCAGGGGGACTTCGGGGCAATTCGGGTTCAAGGCAGCGTCCTTGGCAAGCGGTTCGGGCAAAGCTCAAAAGCCTAACGGAAACCGGTCAGCCACGGATGAACAAAGCGCTTGCGAATGCTAAAAAAAACGCAGTTTTCAAGCCGCCGTGCCCGACGCGGGTGGCTGCGGATTCACCTCGCTCACCCGGGCCACCTGCCCCATCAACCAGTCGCGAAAAGCCGTCAGCACCGGCGGGTCCTCCTGCGCAGGCGTGACCAGGTAGTAGCTCCGCTCGCCCTGCTGCGAGGCCGTGCAGGCCAGCACCAGTTCGCCGCGCGCCAACTCGGACTCGATCAGCAGCGGCGGCATCAGCGCCACCCCCAGACCATGCGAAGCGGCCACCGCCAGCATCGAGAACAGCTCGTAGCGCGGCCCCTCCATGGCGCGCGGGGCGTCGGTGCCCTGGGCATCGAACCACTGTCGCCAGCCGTAGGGCCGGGTGCTTTGCTGCAGCAGGGGCAGGCCGGCCAGGGCCAGCGGCGTGAGCCCGCCCGGGCTCAGGCCCCGGCTGCGCAGCCAGTGGGGGCTGCAGACCGGCACCACCTCTTCGCTCAGCAGGTGCACGGCCCGCACCCCGGGCCAGTTGGCCACCTGCTCGGGCGTGCCGGCGTACAGGGCGGCATCGAACTCGGTGTCGGCAAACAGAAACGGGCGGGTGCGGGTCTCGATGTGCACCACCAGGTCGGGGTGGCGCTGGGCCAGGTCCGGCAGCCTGGGGATCAGCCAGCGGGTGGCAAAAGTGGGCACGGCCGCCAGCACCAGCCCCCCGCCCAGGCCCTGGTGGGCCATCACGTCCAGCGTGTCGCGCTCCAGGCCTTGCAGGCGGCGCGACACCTGGCGCCAGTAGTTGGCGCCGCTGGGCGTCAGCGCCACGCCGTGGCGGGTGCGGCGGAACAGCGCCACACCAAGAAAATCCTCCAGGGCGGTCACCTGGCGCGAGACGGCGCTTTGCGTGAGGGCCAGCTCTTGCGCGGCGCGGGTGTAGCTCTCGTGCCGGGCCGCGGCCTCGAAGCAGGCCAGGGCCTGGGTGGAGGGGATTTTGCGTCTCATGCTGTTATGGAACTTGTGAAGCGGATTGAAGGCATTTTCAAGGTTTTTTTGAAACAAGAAATGCATTTGATGAATATCTGGATGTCAAATACTCGTTTGCGCCAGGCTGCGGCGCCCGCTACGATGCACAGCATCAAGCAACCGCTTTTCTGCCACTGACCGGAGACCCCTCATGAGCCATGCCGCCTTCCAATGGGCTGACCCCTTTCTTCTCGACCAACAGCTCACCGACGACGAGCGCATGATCCGCGATGCCGCCGCCGCCTACTGCCAGGACAAGCTGGCACCGCGCGTGCTGGAAGCCTTCCGCCACGAAAAGACCGATCCGGCCATCTTCCGCGAAATGGGCGAACTGGGCCTGCTGGGCCCCACCATCCCCGAGCAGTACGGCGGCCCCGGCCTGAACTACGTGGCCTACGGCCTGATCGCCCGCGAAATCGAGCGTGTGGATTCGGGCTACCGCTCGATGGCCAGCGTGCAGAGCTCGCTGGTGATGGTGCCCATCTACGAATTCGGCACTGAAGCCCAGCGCCAGAAGTACCTGCCCAAGCTCGCCACCGGCGAGTGGATCGGCTGCTTCGGCCTGACCGAACCCGACCACGGCTCCGACCCCGGCAGCATGGCCACCCGCGCCTACAAGACGGCCGGCGGCTACAAGCTCAAGGGCAGCAAGATGTGGATCTCCAACAGCCCCATCGCCGACGTGTTCGTGGTGTGGGCCAAGGAAGTGTCCGAAGGCGGTGCAGTGGGCCCGATCCGCGGCTTCGTGCTCGAAAAGGGCATGAAGGGCCTGAGCGCCCCGGCCATCCACGGCAAGGTGGGCCTGCGCGCCTCGATCACCGGCGAAATCGTGATGGACGACGTGTTCGTGCCGGAAGAAAACGCCTTCCCCGAGGTGCAAGGCCTGAAGGGCCCCTTCACCTGCCTGAACAGCGCACGCTACGGCATCGCCTGGGGCGCCCTGGGTGCCGCCGAGTTCTGCTGGCACACCGCACGCCAATACACCCTGGACCGCAAGCAGTTCGGCCGCCCCCTGGCCGCCAATCAGCTGATCCAGAAGAAGCTGGCCGACATGCAGACCGAGATCGCGCTGGGCCTGCAAGGCTGCCTGCGCCTGGGCCGCATGAAGGATGAAGGCACGGCTGCGGTGGAAACCACCTCGATCATCAAGCGCAACTCCTGCGGCAAGGCGCTGGACATCGCCCGCCTGGCGCGCGACATGATGGGTGGCAACGGCATCAGCGACGAGTTCGGTGTGGCCCGCCACCTGGTGAACCTGGAGGTGGTCAACACCTATGAAGGCACCCATGACGTGCACGCCCTGATCCTGGGCCGGGCTCAAACCGGGATCGCTGCATTCGCGAATTGACCCCCCCTGTCGGGGCGATACCTGCGGACTGGCAGAGCCAGCGCCGCGGTATCCTGGAACGGGCTTTGCTGCGCTTGCCGGTGCCAAGACCGGACCGCACCCGTTGGCGAGCGCCTGTTTGCCAGCGCTCCAGCTGATGGCCCCCATCCGATGTCACCCGATCGCCCTGCCTGACTGCACGGAGCCTGTGATTTCAGTCTGTTATCGCCCAAAAACTGCCCAATGACTCAACTGCCCACACCCCAGCCGGGGGCCCTTGCCGGTCTCAAAGTTCTTGATTTGTCCCGTGTGCTGGCGGGGCCTTGGTGCACGCAGATCCTGGCGGATCTGGGGGCGGATGTGGTGAAGGTGGAGCGGCCTGGGGCGGGCGATGACACCCGGCACTGGGGGCCTCCCTTCCTCAAGGATGCGGCGGGGCAGGACACCGCCCAGGCCAGCTATTTCACGGCCTGCAACCGCAACAAGCGGTCGGTGACGATCGACATGGCCAGTGCCGAGGGGCAGGCCCTGATCCGCGAGATGGCGTTGCGCGCCGACATCGTGGTGGAGAACTTCAAGGTGGGTGGGCTGCAGCAATACGGGCTGGACCACGCCAGCCTGCTGGCGCTCAACCCGCGGCTGATCTACTGCTCGGTGACCGGTTTCGGCCAGGACGGGCCCTATGCCGAGCGAGCCGGCTATGACCTGATGATCCAGGCCATGAGCGGCATGATGAGCATCACCGGCCGGGCCGATGACCAAGCCGGCGGTGGCCCGCTGCGGGTGGGTGTGGCGCTGACCGATCTGTTCACCGGCGTCTATGCCTCCACCGCCATCCTGGCCGCGCTCAACGTGCGGCACCAGACGGGCAAGGGCCAGCACATCGACATGTCACTGCTCGACGTGGGCATGGCCATCCTGGCCAACCAGGCGGCGGGCTTTCTCAACACCGGCAAAGTGCCCGGGCGGCAAGGCAACAGCCACCCCAGCCTGGCGCCTTACCAGGACTTCCCGACGGCCGACGGCGCGATGCTGCTGGCCATTGGCAACGACGGCCAGTTTGCCCGCTTCTGTGCGGCCGCCGGCCGACCCGAATGGGCCCAGGACGAGCGCTTTGCCACCAACACCCTGCGGGTGAAGCACCGCGAGACGCTGATCCCGCTGATGGCGGAACTGACCCGCAGCCGCAACACGGCCGACTGGATCACCCTGCTCGAAGACAAGGCCGTGCCCTGCGGCCCGATCAACGACATCGGGCGCGCCTTTGACGATGCCCAGGTGCAGGCCCGCGGCCTGGCCGTGACGCTGCCGCGCGACGCGGGCGACGGCATTGCCCAGATCCGCGGCGTGGCCAGCCCGCTGCGCCTGGCCGACAACCCGCCCGTGCTGCGCAACGCCCCGCCGGCCCTGGGCCAACACACCGACGAGGTGCTGCGCGAGCTGGGGCTGGATGCCGCCCGCATCGCCGGGTTGCGCGCCCAGAAGGTGCTCTGAACCCAACCCAGCGCAACAGCACTTTCAGGCCTGAAAGTGCTGCTGGTATTGCTGGCGCAGCACGTTCTTCTGGATCTTGCCGGTGGCCGTGGTGGGCAGGGCCGGCAGAAACACCACCGCCTTGGGCACCTCGTGGCGCGCCAGCCGTTGCCGGCAATGGGCCAGCACGGCATCGGCATCAGCGGCCTGGCCGGGCTTGAGCACCACGAAGGCGGTCACGGCCTCGGTCCAGTGTTCATGCGGCAGGCCCACCACCACGGCGTTGCCCACTGCGGGGTGGCCCAGCAAGGCCGTCTCCACCGTGATTGAAGCCACGTTCTCGCCCCCGGTCTTGATCATGTCTTTCTTGCGATCGACAAACACCAGCAGGCCGTCGGGGTCGTAGAAGCACAGGTCGCCGGTGTGGTGCCAGCCGTGGCGGCAGGCCTCGGCCGTGGCTTCGGGGTTCTTGTAGTAGCCGTTCATGACATTGGGCCCGCGCACCACCAGCTCGCCCACCTGCCCCTGGGGCAGCAGCTGCCCCTCGTCGTCCATGATGGCCATGTCGTTGATCAACGCGGGGGTGCCCCAGTAAGGCCCGGGCTTGCTCAACTGGTACTCGGGCTTGAAGTAGGTGGTGCCAGGGTAGGTTTCGGTCTGGCCGCTGGCCAGGGCAAAGCGCGGGCAGATCTCTTCGGTCAGGCGGCGCAGCAAGGCCGGCTCCATGGGCTGCATGGCATACAGGCACAGGCGCAGCGAGCGGAGGTCGAACTCGGCGCGCTGCGGGTGCTCCAGCAGGGCCCGGTACATCATGGGCAGCAGAAAAATCCAGCTCAGGCGGTGCTGCTGCACCGTGCGCATGAAGGCCACGGGCTCGAAGCGGCGCACGATGACCATCGTGGCCCCCAGGTGCACAAAGGCCGCCACCAGCGAGTGCTCGGCACAGTGAAAGACCGGCATCACCACGCCGGTGACGTCGTCATGCTGGATGCCCCCTTCGATCGCCCCGCTGAGCGACGCCACAAACACCGCCAGATGGCTGATCGCCACGCCCTTGGGGTGGGCGGTGGTGCCGCTGGTGAACATGATCTGGGCCAGGTCGCGGTCTTCGATCTGCACCTCGGGCTCATCGGTGGGGACGGCCTGCAAGACCTCGTGCAGCCAGGGGCCGGCGACCCCGGGCGGGCTGCTGACCCGGTTGACCAGCACCGCAGGGCACACGGCCTCGATGGCGGCCCGCACAGGCGCCAGCAGCTCGTCGTCGGCGATCACCAGCCGGGCCTCGACCTGGCCCAGGATGTACTGGATCTGCTCGCCCGCCAGCATCACGTTCATGGGCACCCAGACCAGGCCGGCCTTGGCAATGCCGAAGGCCATCACCACCTGCTCGATGCTGTTGAGGCAGAGCGTTGCCACCGCATCGCCTTTTTTCAGGCCCTGGGCCAGCAGGTGGTTGGCCAGCTGGTTGCAGCGCTGGTCGAGCTCACGGTAGCTCAGTCGGCGCTCGCCTTCGATGAGGGCGGTCTTGCCCGGCGCTCGGGCGGCGGAACGGCGCAGCATGTCGCCAATGGCGATGCGCTGGATGACAGAGGGCTGAAAAGGCATGGCTTGTCTCCGGTTCGGCGGTTGTGAACGAACAAGCCCCCGTTTGACCTGCCGGCCACCCGGTGCACCAGCGCCCGGACCCCGGCCGATGGGCCCGGGGACCCCTCGGCCATGCTATCGACGCCAGGGGACCCCCAGGTCACTTCTGCGACATGCAGGGCCTGGGAGGCCCCTCAAAGGCTGGCGCCAGTTCACGATCTCGCATGGGCCATGGGAGATCGTGGACAGGCGGCTTACAGCAGCGCGCCGCCCGGGCGCTCGCCGCGCTCATAGACCACATGGGCCCGGCCCACGATCAGGGGGTCGAGCTTGCCGAGGTGCTCGCTGTCTTTGTTGCCATACGGCAGCATGTGCAACACATAGCGCATGGCGTTCAGGCGCGCGCGCTTCTTGCAGTCGCTCTTGATCACCGTCCAGGGCGCATCGGCGGTGTCGGTCTCGAAGAACATGCCCTCTTTGGCCCGGGTGTAGTCGTCCCACTTGTCGAGCGAGGCCTTGTCGATGGGGCTGAGCTTCCATTGTTTGAGCGGGTGGGCTTCACGCTCCTTGAAACGGCGGCGCTGCTCGCTCTGGCTGACCGAGAACCAGAACTTGATCAGGTGCACCCCGCTGCGCACCAGGTTGCGCTCGAACTCGGGCGCCTGGCGCATGAACTCGGTGTATTCGGCATCGGTGCAGAAGCCCATCACCCGCTCGACGCCGGCACGGTTGTACCAGCTGCGGTCAAACATCACGATCTCGCCGCGGGTGGGCAAGTGCTGCACATAGCGCTGGAAATACCACTGGCCGCGCTCGATCTCGGAGGGCTTCTCGAGGGCCACCACGCGTGCGCCGCGGGGGTTGAGGTGCTCCATGAAGCGCTTGATGGTGCCCCCCTTGCCGGCGGCATCGCGCCCCTCGAACAGGATCACCACCCGCTGGCCGGTCTCCTTGACCCAGGCCTGCAGCTTGAGCAGCTCGACCTGGAGCTTGAACTTCTCGCGCTCGTAGCTGGCGCGGCGCATCAGGTGCCGGTAGGGGTAGCCGCCCTGGCGCCAGTCGCGTGCCAGTTCCTCGTCGGGGTTGCCGGTGTCTTTTTCGCCCGTCAGGGCCTGGTTGGGGCGCAGCTCCTGCAGCAGCATCTGCAGATCGTCCTGAGACACCCCATCGAGCATGGCGCGCAGGGAGGCGGTGCGTTGCTCGATCGACGCCGCGGCGTCACCCGCCTCGCCCGCCACCAGCGACTTCACCACCGACAGCTGTTTGTGCTGCGCCGCATCCGTGGCCTCACGGGCCACGTGGCTGGCCAACGCACGGGGCGCCACCGAGGGCGCCACGTCACCACGGCGGGTGCTGCGTGGGCTGCGCACTGCGCGAGGCTTGGCTGAGGCCGCATTGCTGCTGGGGGTGGCTGAGGCGCCCGCGGTGGGTGCGCTGGCCGCTCGGGGGTGCGATGGGCGTTCTGTCATGTCAGGATCTCCAGATAAACAACGTGGCCGTGCTCGTGACCTGCCTGGGGACGCAGCCGGAAGGCCACCCCATCGGTCATCAAAATGTCATTTTCGACCTCTCCACTTCGCTCAGGCTTGACCCGTATCAATGGACCTCAGCCTGCCATTCACCGGCCGACCGCGCACCACCCTTTTACATCTCGCACTGCCCAGGCGCTCCGAAACCGGCTACAAACGGCTTTTCGCAACGAGACAACACACCATGATGGAACTCCTGAGCTCGCCCCAGGCCTGGCTGGCCTTTGCCACCCTGACGGCCCTGGAACTGGTGCTGGGCATCGACAACGTGATCTTCATTTCGGTGCTGGTCGACCGCCTGCCCGAAGCCCAGCGCGACCGGGCCCGGCGCCTGGGGCTGTTCATGGCCATGTTCATGCGCATCGGCCTGCTGCTGGTGCTGTCGTGGATCATCGGGCTCAACGCCCCGGTGTTCAGCGCCTGGGGCCAGGACATCTCGGGGCGCGACCTGATCCTGATCGCAGGGGGCTTGTTCCTGATCTGGAAAAGCACCGGCGAGATCCACCAGACCCTGGAGGGCGAAGAGCACCACGACAGCGCCGGCGGGCGCAGCAGTTTTGGCTCGGTGATCGTGCAGATCATGCTGGTCGACCTGGTGTTCTCGCTCGACTCGATCATCACCGCGGTCGGCATGGTCGACAACGTCACTGTGATGATTGCCGCCGTGGTGGCCTCGGTGGGTCTGATGATGGTGTTCGCCAGCGCCATCGGGCGCTTTGTGTCGCAGCACCCCACGATCAAGATGCTGGCCCTGTCCTTCCTGGTGGTGGTGGGGGTGGTGCTGATTGCCGAGGGCTTTGACCACCACGTGCCCAAGGGCTACATCTACTTTGCGATGGCGTTTTCGGTGGCGGTCGAAATGCTCAACATCCGGCTGCGCCGCCAGGTCTCCAAGGCCGAGGTGGAGGCCCGCAAGCCAGACTGAACCCAGCAACGCAGGAACGGGGCCATCGGCCGCACCTGGACTCAGCCCGTCACAGCCTCACGCAGGCCCTCACGAACGGTGGGGTGCTGCAGCACCAGCCGCAACTCGGTCTTCAGCCGGGTATTGAGCAGCCGGCGCGACTCGCTCATGAAGCTCAGCAGGCTCACGGGCAATTGCTCGCGGGCCTCGTCGCGGGCCACCCGGGGCGGGCGTGGCAGGCCGTACAGGTCGGCCGCCAGGTCAAAGTAGTCGCCCATCAGCAAGCGCGTGTCGTCGCACACGTTGTAGATCCGCTGGGGCCGGCCGCGCCACAGCGCCAGCTGGCAGGCGGTGGCCAGATCGTCGGCATGGATGTGGCTGGTGTAGACATCGTCTTCGGGCCGCAGCACGGGCGTGCCGCGCAGCAGGCGGGTGCGCGGCGTGCCGCCTTCGCGGTCGGGGGCGTAGATGCCAGGGATGCGCAGGATGCTGACGCGCAGGCTGCGGCCCAGGTGGCGCATCACGCGCTCGGCATCCACCCGGCGCTGGGCTCTTGGCGTGGTGGGCTGCAGGCTGCGGGTCTCGGCCACCACGGCCCCTGCGCAGTCGCCATACACACCGCTGGTGGAGCCGTACACCAGGGCACCGGGCAGGCCGCGCCGGCGCAGGCTGCGCGCCAGGGCCAGCGAGCGCGGGTCCAGCCACCACGCACCGGTGGCCTGGGCCGGCGGCGGCGCCAGGTGCAGCACCCGCTGGGCCAGGCCGGCCAGGCGCCGCAGGGTGGCGGCCTGGTCCAGATCGCCAAGCAACGGCGTGATGCCCTGGGCACGCAGCGCGGCCACACGCTCAGGCGACGAGGTCAGTGCCAGCACGCGCACGCGCCCCACCAACTGCCGCGCCACGCGTTGACCCACGTCACCACAGCCCACGATCAACAGGCGTTGGCGCCGGAACCGCGCGGGCAAGGCGCCGAGAGGGCTTTGGTTTGAAGGCAAAATCGGGGCTTTCCAGTTTCTAAAGACGGCCCCGAGGATACCGAAAAGATGAGCTTCAACATCACCGTGCAGCCCAGTGGGCGAGCCTTCACCGCCAACCCCGAAGAAGCCGTGCTGGCCGCCGCGATCCGCCAGGGGGTGGGCCTGCCCTATGGCTGCAAGGACGGCGCCTGTGGCTCGTGCAAATGCAAGAAGCTTGAAGGCGAGGTGGTGCATGGCGAATACCAGAGCAAGGCCTTGAGCGCCGAAGAGGCAGCCCAGGGCTTCATCCTGACTTGCTGCGCCGTGCCGCAGACCGATCTGGTGCTGGAATCGCGCCAGGTGACCGACGAGAGCGCCTTCCCGATCAAGAAGATGCCGGTGCGCGTGGCGGCCCTCGAAAAGAAGTCGGCCGACGTGGTGCAACTGCGCCTGCAACTGCCCGCCACCGAGACCTTCCGCTACCACGCGGGCCAGTACATCGAATTCATCCTGCGTGACGGCGCCCGCCGCGCCTACTCGATGGCCAACGCCCCACACACCCAGGCCGAGGCGCCCGGTGTGGAACTGCACATCCGCCACATGCCCGGCGGCAAGTTCACCGACCACGTGTTCGGCGCCATGAAGGAAAAAGACATCCTGCGCGTGGAAGGCCCCTTCGGCAGCTTCTACCTGCGCGAAGACAGCGACAAGCCCATCGTGTTGCTGGCCTCGGGCACCGGCTTTGCGCCGATCAAGGCCTTGATCGAGCAGCTGCAGTTCAAGGGCAGCACCCGCGCCGTGACCCTTTACTGGGGCGGCCGCCGCCCACAAGACCTGTACCTGCACGACTGGGTGCTGGCCCGCGCCGCCGAGATGCCCCAGCTGCGCTACGTGCCGGTGGTGTCTGACGCCCTGCCCGAAGATGGCTGGAGCGGCCGCACCGGCTTTGTGCACCAGGCAGTGCTGGACGACTTTGCCGATCTGTCGGGCCACCAGGTGTATGCCTGCGGCGCCCCCATCGTGGTCGAATCGGCCCGCACGGCCTACAGCGCCCAGCGCGGCCTGCCCGCCGAAGAGTTCTACGCCGACGCCTTCACCAGCGAAGCCGACAAGCACGCGGCGACCTGAACAGACTGAGCCGCTCTGGCCACCTGAAACCCGACAGCTCAGAAAAAAAGCCACCCTGACACACGTCAGGGTGGCTTTTTCGCATCCGCCCGAACCCCCTCAGGCAGGGCGGACTCTTTGCCGGCTTACTTGGCGGGCGCAGCGGGGGCTGCAGGCGCTGCCGGGGTGGCAGGTGTCGCGGTGGCGGCCGCGGCATCCTTGTGATGCTTTGGGTGGTGGCGCTTGTGCTTGTGCTCGGCCTTGGCAGCCGGGGCGGCAGCAGCGGGCTCGGCCACCGGGGTGACGGTGGAAGGCGTCTTCACGGTGGCCGTGGCAGGCGCCGGGCCGGCCGCCGGTGTCGCAGCGGGCGCCTGGGCAAATGCAGCACCGGACACACCGGCAGCCAGGGCAACAATCACGGCGGAGACGAGAGCTTGGACTTTCATGATGACTTCCTTCATTGACATGGAGACAACCTCCATGAGGATGACAACGCCCCGCAGCGGGCCAGCGCATGACGCCTGAATTGCAAAGGGATGTAAGCATTTGTTTGCACCCCCGACACGGTACGACAATGAGGCCATGAAGCGCAGAAACGTCCTCCTCAGCCCGCTGGCCGCCCTGCCGGCGCTTTCCAACCTGCCCGCCCTGGCCCAGGCCGGCGGTGCGGGGCGCCCGATCCGCATCATCGTGCCTTATGCACCCGGGGGCCCCATCGACGTGACGGCCCGCGTGCTGGCCGAACGGGTGAAAGACTCACTCGGCCCGGTGATCATCGAGAACAAGCCGGGCGCGGGGGGCAACATCGGTGCCGATCAGGTGGCCAAGGCGGCCCCCGACGGGCTGACGATTGGCATCGCAGCCACCGCCACCCATGCCGTCAACCCCTGGCTGTACAGCCGCATGCCGTTTGATGCGCTGCGTGATTTCAGCCCCATCACCCAGATCGTGCGCGTGCCCAATGTGCTGGTGATCAATGCCGACACCGCACGGCGCCTCAAGATCAACACCCTGGCCGACATGGTGGCCTATGCGAAGGCCCACCCGGCCAAGCTCAATTTCGGCAGCGGCGGCAGCGGCAGCGCAGGCCACCTGGCTGGCGAGATGTTCAAGGCCCAGGCCGGCATCTACGCACTGCACATTCCCTATAACGGCGGCAACCCGGCCCAGCTGGCCTTGCTGGCCGGCGAGGTCGACTTCAACTTCGACAACCTGGCCACGGCGGCGCCCAACATCCGCTCGGGCAAGCTCAAGGCCCTGGCCGTGACCACCGCGCAGCGCAGCCCCCTGCTGCCCGAGGTGCCCGCAGTGGCCGAAACCTACAAGGGCTTCAGCATCGACACCTGGTGGGGCCTGGTGGCCCCGGCGCACACGCCCAAGGAGGTGATCACGCGCCTGAACCAGGCCTTTGTGGCGGCCCTGAACTCGCCCGAGACCAAGACCCGCTTTGCAGGCCTGATGGCCGAACCGGTGCCCACCTCGCCCGAGCAGTTTGGCGCCTTCATGAAGGGCGAACTGGCCAAGTACGAGAAGGTGGTGAAGGCGTCTGGCGCCAAGGTGGACTGAATTCCCCGCTCAGCAGCAGGCACTCACAGCCGCGTGATGGCCTGATCGGCCACCGAGGCCAACTCGGCGGCCTGCACCTGCTCGGGCCAGACCTCGGCCAGCGGCAGCAGCACAAAGGCGCGCTGGCGCATGCGAGGGTGCGGCAGGGTCAGCTCGGCGCTGTCCAGACGGGCGTCGCCATGGCTGAGCAGGTCCAGGTCGAGGGTGCGTGGCGCATGGCGGTAGGGCCGCTCGCGCCCTGCGGCCTGCTCCAGGGCCTGCAGCGCGTGCAGCAAGGCCAGGGGCGCCAATCGGGTCTGCAACAGGACCACGGCATTGATGAAATCAGGCCCCCCGGCATCCACCGGGGCGCTGCGGTACAGCGAAGAGGCCTTGAGCAGTTGGCTGTGCGGCAGCCGGGCCAGATCGGCCAGGGCCTGGCGCACGGTGGCCTGGGCATCGCCCAGATTGCCACCCACGCCGATGCAGGCGAGCACGGGCGCAGCAAGGGTGTCGGTCATGGCGTTCGGCAGTGGGTGGGCAGGCCTCAGCCCTGGGCGGCACCGCCGGTGTCCGACTGGCCGCCCCCCTGGCCACCGCCTTGACCCCCACGCGCCCCCGAAGGCTTGCGGCGGCGGCGCTTGCGCGGCGCGGGCGTGGCGCCCTCGGAACCCGCCCCCTCAGACGGCAGCTCGGACGGCTCGCGGCTGGCCTGGGCCGGCTGGGCGGGTGCGCCCTCGCCTTGCGGCTCGGCCGGGCGCGGCGCACGGCGCACCTTGGGGGCCGAGGTCTTCTGGCGCGCGCGCTGCTCTTCGCGCACCTGCTCCAGCAGGTCTTCGCGGGTGGTGTCGTCACCGGTGCTGAACTCTTCCCACCATTCGGCCAGGGCCTCGTCCACCTCACCGATGTCGGCACGCAGGCGCATGAAGTCGAAGCCGGCGCGGAAGCGGGCCTGCTCGACCAGACCATAGGGGGCGCTGCCGGTGCGCTTTTCGAAGCGCGGCTGCATCACCCAGATCTCACGCATGTCGGCGGCCAGCTTGCCGCGCCCCGACACATCGCCGATGCGGGCGTTGAAGACCTCGTCGATGGCATCCTGCAGGGCCGGGAAGGGGTGCTGGCGCTGCGCCAGGCGCTGTTCCCAGCCGTCGCGCACGTCCTGCCACAGCACGGTGGCCAGCAGGAAGCTCGGGGCCACCGGCTTGCCTTCGCCCACGCGCCGGTCGGTGTCTTGCAGAGCTGCGGTCACGAAGGGCTGGTCAGCACGCTCGACCACCACGTCCAGCAGCGGGTAGATGCCGCGCTGCAGCCCCAGCTTCTTGAGGGTGGCAATCGTGGCCAGCGCGTGGCCGGTCTGCAGCAGCTTGAGCATCTCGTCGAACAGGCGGCTCTGCGGCACATCGGCCAGCAGGGTCTGTGACGACAGCAGAGGGGCGGCCGTCTTGGGCTCGATCTCGAAGCCCAGCGGGCTGAGCTTGGCGGCAAAGCGCACGGCGCGGATGATGCGCACCGGGTCTTCGCGGTAGCGCGTGGCCGGGTCGCCGATCATGCGCAGGACCTTCTTCTTGGCGTCCTGGATGCCCTTGTGGTAGTCGACCACCACCTGCGCCTCGGGGTCGTAGTACATGGCGTTGATGGTGAAGTCGCGGCGCACGGCGTCTTCTTCCTGTGGGCCCCAGACGTTGTCACGCAGCACGCGGCCACTGGCGTCGACCGCATGCGTCATGCCGGCCAGGGCCTGCTTGCTGGTGCGCTCGTTGCCACTGACCTGTTCGGCTGCGGCGTTGTCAAGGTAGGCACGGAAGGTGGAGACCTCGATCACCTCATGCTCGCGGCCCCGGCCATGCACCACGTGCACGATGCGGAAGCGCTTGCCGATGATGAAGGCGCGGCGGAACAGGCTCTTGACCTGCTCGGGCGTGGCGTTGGTGGCCACGTCAAAATCCTTGGGGCGCAGGCCCAGCAGCAGGTCGCGCACCGCACCGCCCACGATGTAGGCCTCGTAGCCGGCCGACTTCAGGGTGTGCACCACATCGTTGGCCCGCCGGTCGACCAGATCGGGGTTGATGCCGTGCACGCTGAAGGGCACCTCCTCGCGTTTGCCGAACTTGGGGCGGCCCGCCTTGGGGGCTGCCGCAGCGCCCTTGCCCAGCAATTTGTCGATGAACTTCTTGATCATGGTGTCTCGGTGAACAGGTCCAGAATGCGCCAGCCGCGGCTTTGGGCCAGGGCGCGCAAGCGGTCGTCAGGGTTGGTGGCCACAGGGTGATTCACTCGCTCCAGCAGCGGCACATCATTGGTGGAATCGCTGTAGAAAGTGCTCTCGACCTGCGTCCAGTCGAGCTGGCGCGCAGCCAGCCATTGTTCCATGCGCCGCACCTTGCCCTCGCGCATGGAGGGTACACCGTCGATTTCGCCGGTGTACCAGCCCTGCTCGTCGCGGGCCAGTTGCACCGCGATCAGCTCGTCCACGCCCAGGGCGCGGGCAATCGGGCGGGTGACGAATTCATTGGTGGCGGTGATGATGACCACGGTGTCGCCGGCCGCCTGGTGCTGGCGCAGCAGGGCCAGGGCCTGCGGCGTGATGGCCGGCTGGATCACCTCCTGCATGAAGCGATCATGCGCCTCGGCCGCAGCCTGCGGCCCTTTGACGCGCACGGCCTCGATGGCAAAGCGCACGTAGTCGTGCACATCCAGCGTGCCGGCCTGGTAGTGGGCGAAGAACTCGTCGTTGCGGCGGGCGAACTCGACCGGGTCGGTCCAGCCGATGCGGGTGGTGAACTGGCCCCAGGCGTAGTCGGAGTCGATGGGCAGCAGGGTGTGGTCGAGGTCGAACAGAACCAGTTTCATGCGGGGCTGACTTGGCATTCGGGATGCGTTGGGTGCGTGTGGTGGCCTCACTCGGATTCGAGCATGGCCTTGATGAGAGGAATGGTGATGGCGCGCTGGGTGCGCAGGGCATAACCGTCGAGCTGGTCGAGCAGTTGCATGAGGCTGCCCAGATCGCGCGAAAAGCGGTTCAGCATGAAGTCCATCACCTCGTCGCCGAGGAAGATGCCGCGGGCATCGGCCTCCTGGCGCAACACGGCGCGCCGCTCGGGCTCGCTGAGCACGTGCAGGTGGAACACATGGCCCCAGCCCAGGCGGGTGCGCAGGTCTTCGCGCAGTTTCAGGTCGGCCGGCGGCAGCTCGCCCGCGGCCAGCACCCAACGCTGGTGCGTGTGGGCGTTGACGAACCAGTTGAAGGCCGCATGCTGCTGCACTGCGGTGTACAGGTGCACCTCGTCCATCAGCACGGCGGCCCAGGTTTCGTCGAATTCGGGTGGCTCGTGGATCGAGGCATCGAGCCAGCCCACGCGGGCCCCCTGCTCGCGCAACGCGGTCTGCACGCTCTTGAGCAGGTGGGTCTTGCCGCTGCCGCTGTCGCCCCAAAGGTAGGTGGGCACAGGCGAGCGCTGGGCTTCGTGGGCGCCGTCGCCGGTCCACAGCTGCAGGTGGCTCAGGGCCGCTTCGTTGGGGCCGGCAAAAAACCGGTCCAGGGTGGGACCTGTCGCCAGGCCGATGTCGAGTGCCAGTTGCTTCATCATGACGCGTGTTTCCCAGCCCCTCTTCAACCCGTGTAGAGCCGGCTGGCCAGGTAGCCCGAGCGCAGGCGCCGCACGGCCACCAGCAGCACGGCGCTGGCGGGCAAGGCGATCAGCACGCCCACAAAGCCCAGCACCTGCCCGAAGGCCAGCAATGCAAAAATGACGGTCAGCGGGTGCAGACCGATGCGCTCGCCCACCAGGCGGGGGGTGAGAATGAAACTTTCAACGAACTGCCCCAGCCCGTACACCACCGCCACCATGATCAGCGCCTTGAGCGAGGCGAACTGCATCAGGCCCGACACGGTGGCCAGCACCAGGCCCAGACCGAAGCCCAGGTAGGGCACAAACACCGCCAGCCCCGTGAAGATGCCGATGGGCAAGGCCAGGTCCAGCCCGAACAAGGCCAGGCCGGCGCTGTAGAAGATGGCCAGCAGCAGCATCACCAGCAACTGCCCGCGCAGGTACTGGCCCAGCACGGCGTCGGCATCGTCCATGAAGCTGTCGTAGCCCTCGCGCAGGCGCGGCGGCACCAGTTCGACCAGGCGGTGTACAAAAGTGTCCCAGTCCACGAGCAGGTAGAACAGCGCCACCGGGATCAGCACCGCGTTGCCCACCAGGGCCAGGGCCACGCTGCCGCCCAGCTTGAGCGACGACAGCACAGGGCTCAACAGGTCTTCGGTGTTGGTGTTGAGGTATTTGAGGGCCAGCGCCTTGAGCGTGTCCACATCCACCGCCAGCGTGACGCCGAACTGCGCCGCCAAGGGCTTGAGCAGGTCATTGAGCCGGTCGAACAGCTGGGGCACCTGATCGCGCATCAGGGGCAGTTCTTTGGAGAGAATGGGCACGATCAGCATCACCAGGCCCAGCGCCAGCAAGATGAACACCACCTCGACCAGCACCACCGCCACCACCCGGGGCATGCGCCCGCGGCCCAGGTCGTCGAGCCAATTGACCATGGGCGTCAGGGCATAGGCCATCACGGCCGCCACCACGAAGGGGGCCAGAACAGGCTTGAGCGCCCACAGCAGCAGCCAGGCCGCCAGGGCCAGACCGGCCCAGGTGAAGGCGCGTTTTTGAGTGGTGGAAAAATGCATGAAGGTGGGGGTTGCAGGCTGCCCGGTCGGGGCACCCCTTAAAATCACCTCAAATTCTAGTCGCCGTGCACGCCTGTCCGTGCCGTCCATTTCAAATGAGCTCCTCCAATACCTCCTCCACACCCCTGTCCTACAAAGACGCCGGCGTTGACATCGACGCTGGCGACGCCCTGGTCGAGCGCATCAAGCCGCTGGCCAAGAAAACCATGCGCGAAGGGGTGCTGGCCGGCATCGGCGGCTTCGGAGCCCTGTTCGAAGTGCCCAAGCGCTACCAGGAACCCGTGCTGGTGAGCGGCACCGACGGCGTGGGCACCAAGCTCAAGCTGGCGTTTGAATGGAACATGCACGACACCGTGGGCATCGACCTGGTGGCCATGAGCGTCAACGACGTGCTGGTGCAAGGCGCCGAGCCGCTGTTCTTCCTGGACTACTTTGCCTGCGGCAAGCTGCACGTGGACACGGCCGCTGCCGTGGTGGGCGGCATTGCCCGTGGCTGCGAGCTGTCGGGCTGCGCCCTGATCGGTGGCGAAACCGCCGAAATGCCGGGCATGTACCCCGATGGCGAATACGACCTGGCCGGCTTTGCCGTCGGCGCGGTGGAAAAGTCCAAGATCCTGACCGGCCAGAACGTGAAGCCCGGCGACGTGGTGCTGGGCCTGGCCTCGGCCGGCGTGCACTCCAACGGCTTCAGCCTGGTGCGCAAGGTGATCGAACGCGCCGGCACCGACCTGCCCGCCACCCTGGACGGCCAGCCCTTCAAGCAAGCCATCATGGCCCCGACCCGCCTGTACGTGAAGCCGGTGCTGCAAGCCCTGGCCCAGCACCCCATCAAGGCGCTGGCCCACATCACGGGCGGCGGCCTGCTTGAAAACATCCCCCGCGTGCTGCCCGAAGGCACGGCCGCCCACCTGCAAAAGGGCAGCTGGCCGCAGACCGAGCTGTTTGCCTGGCTGCAGAAGGTGGCCGGCATCGACGACATCGAGATGAACCGCACCTTCAACAACGGCATCGGCATGGTGGTGGTGGTGGACGCGGCCCAGGCCGAAGCCACCGCAGCCACGCTGCGCGCCGCCGGTGAAACCGTCTACACCATCGGCGCCATCGCCGAACGCGGCCAGGGCGCCGCCGTCGTGGTGGCCTGAACCACCGCACACCAGGCCGCTCTGCCGCAGCGCAGCACGGCCCTGCCCCGGATCAACCAGCCCTTGCGGCTGGTTTTTTCATGGGGCCGGCTCCAGCGAGGCCAGCAAGCGGGCCAGGCCCTGGTCCAGCACCTGCTGCTCGGCCGCCGACAGGGCGGCCAGCAGCGCGCGCTCGTTGTCGACATGGGCCGCCACAGCCCGGTCGATCAGTTGCAGCCCGGCCTCGCTGAGCTGAACCAGGGTGCTGCGCGCATCCTCCGGGTTGGGCACACGCTGCACCCAGCCGGCAGACTCCAGGCCCTTGAGGCGGTGCGTCATGGTGCCCGAGCTGACCATCATGGCGGAGAACAAGGCCGTCGGCGCCAGGCAGTACGGCGCGCCGGAACGCCGCAAGGTGGCCAGCATGTCGAACTCCCAGCCGGCCAGACCGAACTCGGCGAACTTCTCGTCCAGCCTGCGCCGCATCAAGACCTCGCAGCGCTTCAGCCGCCCGATCAGGCCCATCGGGCTCACGTCCAGGTCAGGCCGCTCCTGATGCCACTGGGCCAGGATGGCGTCGACCGCATCCGGCGGCCGGTCTTCGATGGGGGGCATGCTCACTCCTGACAGGGTTTTATCTCGATCTCAAGATTATCTGCTACGCTTATTTATCTTGAACTAGAGATAAATAGGCCCATCCCCATGCCCCAACCCTCCTGGCGCGACGCCCTCCTGACCGCATTGGCCCCCATGATCTGGGGCACGACCTACCTGGTCACCACCGAGGTGCTGCCGCCCGACCGCCCCTTCACCGCCGCCCTGCTGCGTGCCCTGCCCGCCGGCCTGCTGCTGACGCTGTACTGCCGCCAATGGCCGCGCGCCGGTGACTGGGGCCGGCTGGTGCTGCTGTCGGCCCTGAACATCGGCTTCTTCCAGGCCCTGCTGTTCATCGCGGCCTACCACCTGCCCGGGGGCCTGGCCGCCGTGGTGGGCGCCATCCAACCCTTGCTGGTGATGGGCCTGGCCTGGCTGCTGGACCGCCAGCGCCCGGTGCCGCTGGCCCTGGGGGCGGCCGCACTGGGGGTGTTCGGCATGGCGGCTTTGTTGCTGTCGCCCAGTGCCGCCTGGAACCCGGTGGGCCTGGGCGCCGCGCTGGCCGGCACCGCCTGCATGGCGGCAGGTACCTTGCTGGCCAGGCGCTGGCGCACCGATCTGCCCGTGCTGGCCTTCACAGGCTGGCAATTGCTGCTGGGCGGCCTGATCCTGGCGCCGCTGGCCTGGGTGATCGACCCGCCCCTGCCCAGCCTGGGCTGGACCGCCGGGCTGGGCTATGCCTACCTGTCGCTGGTCGGGGCCTTGCTGGCCTATTCGCTGTGGTTTCGCGGCATTGCCCGCCTGCCTTCGGTGGCGGTGTCTTCGCTGAGCCTGCTGAGCCCGCTCACCGCCGTGGTGCTGGGCTGGGCATGGCTGGGGCAGGCCATGAGGGGCTGGTCGCTGCTGGGTCTGGTGCTGGTGTTCGGCAGCATCCTGACGGTGCAGTGGGCGAGCGCCCCGAAGAAGTGAGGTGGTGCCAGCGGCCCGATGCCGAAGTCCGAAAATGATCGATTCCGGTCTTGACCCGAGCGGTCAGGTAGCGTGAAACTGGGAAGAATCAAGGCTCCAAACCACCTTGATGGAGTCTGAAAATGAACACCGCCCTGATCGTGATCGATGTGCAAGAGTCTTTCCGGCATCGCCCGTTTTTCACCGAGCACGAGCTGCCGGCCTACCTGGCGGCGCAGAACGCACTCATCGAAGGCGCCGTGGCGCGAGGCCTGCCGGTGATCCGCGTGCTGCACAGCGATGGGCCCGAAGTGGCCAGCAACCCGTTTGCCGAGGCCTCGGGCCAGGTGCGCCCGCTGGAGGGCCTGGCTGCTTTCGAGCCGGCCGCCACCTTCATCAAGCACCGGCACAGCGCCCTGGTCGGCACCGGGCTGGACGTGTGGCTGACCCGCCATGGCGTGGGGCGGCTGATCATCAGTGGCATCCGCACCGAACAATGCTGCGAGACCACCACCCGCCACGCCTCCGACCTGGGCTGGACAGTGGATTACGTGACCGAGGCCACCCTGACCTGGGACATGACCCAGCCCGACGGCAGCACCCTGAGCGCGGCCGACATCAAGTTGCGCACCGGCACGGTGTTGCAAGGCCGCTTCTGCACCCTGTGCAGCGTGGACGAGGCCTTGCAGCGCGCCACGGAGGCTGCATGAGCGAGGAGCCGGCGCTGCAGATCGGCATCCTCGGCTTCGATGAGGTCGAGGTGCTGGACCTGGCCGGCCCCTACGAAGTGTTCACCACCGCGGCACGCATGGCGGCCCGCCTGGCAGGCACCGGCAGCGGCGACGCGTTGCAGGCCGCAGCCCAATGGCAGGTGCACTGCGTCAGCCAGCACGGCACGCCCGTGCGGGCCCGGGCCGGTCTGGTCATCCAGGCCTCGCGCAGCTTTGCCCAGTGCCCGCGGCCCGATGTGCTGGTGGTGCCGGGCGGCGTGGTCGATCAGGCGGCCCGGTGCCCGGCCACCCAGGCCTGGGTGGCCGAGGCGGCACGCCACGCCCGCCTCACGGCCTCGGTGTGCACGGGGGTGTTCATCCTGGCCAGCGCCGGCGTGGTGCGCGACGAGCCGGTGACCACCCACTGGGAAGACCTGGACGATCTGCGTCGCCAGCATCCGGCCCTGCAGGTGCGCGAAGGCGTGCGTTGGGTGGAACACGGCACGCTGCTCACCTCGGCCGGCATCAGCGCGGGCATCGACATGAGCCTGCACCTGGTGGCCCGCCTGGCGGGTCAGGCCCTGGCAGAGCGCACCGCGCACCAGATGGACTACCGATGGCTGACGCAGGCGGGCTGAGCCCCACACACTGGCCCAACCAGCCCAACCAGCCCAACCGGCGCCCCCGGCGGGTGGCGGTGCATTTCGTGCTGCTGCCCGACAGCCTGATCCTCGACTGGGCCGGGCCGGCCGAGGCCTTGCGCATCGCCAACCAGGTGCTGCTGGCGCAGGGGCAGGAGGCCGTGTTCGAGCTGCATTTCGTGGGCCCCAGCCCCAGCACGCGCAGCTCGGTGGGGGCCTGCATCAGCCAGATCGAGCCCCTGCCCGAGCTGCGCCCGGCAGCCCAGCCCGATGCGACAGCGGCCACCCACTGCGACTCGGTCATCGACCCGGTCATCGACTGGGTGGTGCTGGTGGGGCAACCCGGGCGCCGCCTCGATCTGGCGCATGCCGAGGGCCGCGCCGTGCTGCACTGGCTGCGCGGCCTGCGCCTGGCCCCGGAGCGGCTGGAGCTGCTGTGTGTCTGCGCCGGTGCCGTGATTGCCGCCCACGCCGGCCTGCTGGCCCGGCACCGGGCCACCACCCACCACCAGCACCTGGACGAACTGCGCGAGGCCGAGCCCCTCTGCGAGGTGGTGCAGAACCGGGTCTTCGTGCTCGACCCGCCCCTGAGCAGCAGCGCCGGCGTGACCACCGGCATCGACCTGATGCTGCACCGCATTGCCGGCGAATGCGGCCCGGCCGTGACCGCCCTGGTGGCCCAGACCCTGGTGGTGGCGCTGCGCCGCGGCCCGCAAGACCCGGAGCTGTCGCCCTTCTTGAACCACCGCAACCACCTGCACCCGGCCCTGCACCGGGTGCAGGATGCCGTCAGCCAGGCGCCGCAATTGGATTGGACCGTGCCCCGCATGGCCGATGTGGCCCACACCTCGGCCCGGCACCTGGGCCGGCTGTTTGCCGAGCACGCAGGCATCGCACCCCTGGCCTATCTGCGCCAGCTCAGGCTGGCCGTGGCCCAGGCCGCGCTGCAATCCGGGCACAACGTGACCCAGGCCGCAGCGATGGCGGGTTTCAGCTCGGACACCCAGTTGCGCCGCACCTGGCATGACCTGGGCATGGCGGGCCTGCCTTCGGAGCAGTCCGGCGCAGGCTGAATGCGGTCGGCCCGGGCGGGCCACGGAGGATTCAGGCGCCCGAGGGTCGCAGGCTGGCCAGGCGGTCGGCCACTTCGGCCACGTCCACCGCGTCCAGGGCATGGCGCAGGTAGGTCTGCAGGTCTTCGCGGGCCAGCGCGTCCTGGCCTTGCTCGGCCAGGGCCAGCCCGCGGTCGCGGTACTCGACCCAGGCATCGGGCAGCAGGATCACCAGGCGGTTCTGTACCGCCACCAGGCGCTCCCAGTCTTTCTGGGCCCGGTGGATCTCCTTCAGGTTGCGCAACATGCGCGCCACCACATCGCGTGGGCGCGCGGCCTGCAGGTACAGACCCAGCGGGGCCTCGAAATCGTCGCCCAGGCCGCTGCGGTGGCGGAAGGGCTCCAACCGCTCGGACAGGGCTTCGCGCCCGAGGGACTGACCATTGAAGGGGTCGATCACCACCTGCCCCTCAGCCAGGTTCACCTTGACCAGGAAATGCCCCGGAAAACCCACCCCCTGTGCCTGCAGCCCCAGGCCCTGGGCCAGCTCCAGCCACAGCACGGCCAACGAGATGGGGATGCCCTGGCGGGTGCGCAGCACGGCGTGCAGGTAGCTGTTGTCAGGGTCGTAGTAGTTGTTGAGGTTGCCACCAAAGCCCAGGTCGGCAAAAAAGAACTGGTTGAGCACCTGCAGCTTCTGCATGGCCCCGGCGTCGGTGGCCATGCGCCGCCGCAAACGCGCCTGCAACTGGTCCACATCGCCCAGCACCTGCTGCACATCCAGCTCCGGGTACTCGTCGTGGCCCAGGCTGGCCACCGCCTCGAGCAGCGGGAATTGGTCGTCGCTCTGCACCAGCGTGCGGAAGTACGCCAAAGGGGTGGGAGCAGAAAAGCGCAGTTCCATGGTCAGGTTTTAAATGGGGTGAACACGACCGTCAAGCCCACGATGCCTGCCGGCCAGAGGGCCTGCCCGCAGCGCCAGGGCACAGGTCAACGCCGCAGCAGATGGCGCAGTTTGAGGCCGGCGGCCCACAAGGCGCCGAAATAGATCAACATGGCCCCCAGCATCACCCCACCCAGCAGGGCCACCCGCGCCAATGGGGTTTCGCGCAGCGTCAACCAGGCGTAGTTGTTGGCCGCCCAGATCAGGAAGATGGCCAGCACCGCACTGCCTGCCACCACCTGCAGCATGAACAAACCCCAGCCGGGCAACGGGCGGTAGGAGCCGCGGCGCATCAGCCCCACCAGCAACCAGACTGCATTGACCAAGGCACCCAGGCCGATCGACAAGGTGAGCGCCGCGTGCTCCAGGTAGGGCACCAGCAGGTAGTTGAAGACCTGGGTCAGCACCAGCACGCCGATGGCGATGCGCACCGGCGTGCGCGTGTCCTGGTTGGCGAAGTAGCCCGGCGCCAGCACCTTGATCGCCACCACCCCCACCAGGCCAACGCCCCAACCCATCAGGGCCGTGGTGGTCTGCAACACGTCGCGATCGCTGAAATGACCGTAGTGGTACAGCGTGGCCACCAGGGGCTTGGCAAAGGTCAGCAGGGCCACGGCGCTGGGCACCGACATCAGCATCACCAGGCGCAGGCCCCAGTCGAGCAGGTCGGAATAACCTGCGGTGTCCTTGCGCGAGCGCGCAGCCGCCAGTTGGGGCATCAGCACCACGCCCAGCGCCACGCCCAGCATGGCGGTGGGGAACTCCATCAGCCGATCGGCATAGGTGATCCAGCTCACGCTGCCCGGGGCCAGGTGCGAGGCGATCTGGGTGTTGATCATCATCGAGATCTGCGCCACCCCCACCCCGAGCAAGGCCGGCAGCATCAGGCCCACCACCTGCTGCGTGGCCGGGTCTCGCCAGGCCAGGCGCAGCTGGCGCCAGCTCAGGCCGATGCGCGGCAGCAGCCCCAGACGGTGCAAGGCCGGCACCTGCACCAGCAGTTGCAGCACCCCGCCCAGCATCACGCCACCGACCATGGCAAAAATGGGCTCGATGTTCATGCGCGCCAGCCAGGGCGCCCCCTGCCACGCGGCCAGGATCATCGACAGGTTGAGCAGCACCGGGGTGGCTGCGGGCACGGCAAAACGCTTCCAGGTGTTGAGCACCCCCGCCGACAGGGCCACCATCGACATGAAACCGATGTAGGGGAACATCCAGCGCGTCATGAACACGGCGGCGTCATAACCGGCCGGGTCTTGCTGCAGGCCGCTGGCCATGCCCCAGACCATCAAGGGCGCGCCCAGCACGCCCAGCACGCAGGTGAACACCAGGGCCCAGGCCAGCACCGTGGCCACCTGGCTGATCACCCGCCGGGTGGCGTCCTCGCCGTGCTGCTCCTTGCTGGCCGCCAGCGCCGGGATGAAGGCCTGGCTGAACGCCCCTTCGGCAAAGAAGCGGCGAAACAGGTTGGGAATGCGGAACGCCACGTTGAAGGCGTCGGTCATCGCGCTGGCACCAAAGGCCGAGGCCACCAGCAACTCCCGCACCAGACCGGTGATTCGGGACGCCAGCGTGAGCAGCGAAACGGTAGAGGCGGCTTTGAAAAGGGTCACGCACCAAGTGTATGCGCAGTCCAAGGCGCCAATATTGGACGCTTCATGACACTTGGGCTACAATCGAGGGCTTTGCTGGCAACATCTCCAAACACACAAGGAATTTAAAAAATGGCATCTACCAAGCCCAAGAAAAAGAACCCGCGTCTGGCCTCCGGCCGCAAGCGCGTTCGCCAAGACGTCAAGATCAACGCCGCCAACACCTCGCTGCGCTCCAAGTACCGCACCGCTGTGAAGAACGTCGAAAAGGCCGTCGCCGCCGGCGACAAGACCAAGGCTGCTGAAGCCTTTGCCAAGGCCCAGAGCGTGGTCGACACCGTGTCCGACAAGGGCATCTTCCACAAGAACAAGGCCGCGCGCGACAAGAGCCGCCTGGCCGCCAAGGTGAAGGCCCTGGCCCTCGCCGCCTGAACTTTCAGGTAAAACAGCCCGGACGGGCCGCTTTTCAAGCGTTCTGTCCGCCGTTTGCCACGGGTGCGCTGTCAGCAAAGCAAAAACCGCCTACGGGCGGTTTTTTGTTGCCTGTCGTTTTTGCACCATGCCCGACAGAGGCACAGGGTCATGGCGCCTCGCGGCGCGCCATCACGGGTTGGGCAGGCTGCATCATGAAATGCGGCGACATGATCTGGACCCCAGCCTCATTGAAGCAGTCCTGCAGGTTCTCGTGCAGGTGCGACAGCACCTGAAGCCGCAGCAACGGCCTGTCCAGGTGGGCCAGCAGTTCGTACTCGACATAGAAATCACCCAGGGCCCGCTGCAGCACATAGGGCTTGGGTTCGGGGCGCAGGCCCGGCGTGCGGCTGGCGGCCTGCAACATCAAGGCGTGCACCTGCCGCCACTCGGCGTCGTAGCCGATGCTGATGCGGGTGCTGAACAGGGTGCCCGAGCTGCCCGACAGCCTGGAGTAGTTCTTGATGGCGTTGCTCATGAGCACCGCATTGGGGATGGTGATCTCCTCATTGCGCACATTGACCAGCTTGGTTGCCAAGCCGCCCACCTGCTGCACCACCCCCTCCACCGCCTCCGAACCCTGCCCGATCACCACATGGTCGCCCACCCGCAGGGCCCGTGAATAGACCAGCACCAGGCCGCTCATGAGCTGGTTCACCACCCCGCTGGAGCCCAGGGTCACCATCGCCCCCAGCAACACCGACAAGCCCTTGAAGGCCTCGCTCTGCGAGCCCGGCAGATAGGGATAGGCCGCCACCACGGCAAAGGCCCAGATCGCCAGGGCCACCAGGCGCCGGGTGGCGCTGGCCGTTTCAGGGTGGATCACCGACAACTGCAACTGCCGCCGCGAGACCGCCCGGAACAGCGAGTTGGAGGCCTGCACCGCCGCCTGCGCCAGGGCCACGATCACCACCACCACGATCAGCCCGGGCAACTGCTTGAGCAGGCCCTCACCCACGGTGGTCAGCGCGTCGCCGAGAAAACCACCCAGGCGGTGGCCAACAGCCTCGGTGAGCGGAAACAGCAGCAACACCGAGCTCAGCCAGGAGAACAGCAGCGCTGCCGACAAAAAAATCGCCAACAACTCGACAATTCGGGCCAGCAGCGATCGCAAATAGGGCATCCAGCCGGGCACACGCACAGGCAGCGCCAGTCGATCCGAATGGGGGTCGGCGTGGTGATCCGCCTCCTCATCGCACGATCGGGCCACGGAATCATCCAGCCAATGGCGCAGCCGCGCCGCCAGGCGCCAGATACCCCACAAGAACGCCAGCAGCAAGCCCGTTTCGAGCGCAGCCAGGCACCAGGCCAGAATCAGATGGGTCGTCATGCGACCGATGATAGAAGAGTCGAAATGCCAGCCCGCGTTACAAACGCAAGCGCCTGACGCAGATCAGCCGGCTTTGGGCTTGGAGGGCGCGTCAGGAACCAGACAAGCCTCGGCCACCTGCAGGTGGTTGTCACGCGCGAAATTGAGCACGAAATCCCAGGCCATGGGCTCGAAATCACGCAGATCGCGATGCACCACCACGCACTTGACGCCATTGAGCGTGGTCGGAATGCACCAGGGTGAGTAGCTCAGGTGACTGCCCGGATGGGCCCCGCCAGGTCGGAACTGGCTCATGACACCTGCCAGACGCTCAGCCCAATCACTGGGCCGGAAGGTCTTGCCATCTTGGGTAAGACCCTGGATGAAGACTTCTTTGGCGGAATCAGAAACCATGGGGTGAGGGCTTGTGGGGGTTGGAAGAAGCTCAGACAGGATCACTGCCCGGTTCAGCATGAGTATTCTATCTTATATAAGACTAAAAACCACCTGACGACATGCATTGCTGTAATGCGAAATGGTCAAAAAAGCTTCGCCAAGCAGCGCCTAGAATTGCGTTTCAGCGGTTTGACCGTCGCTGAGCTACCGGCCACAAACCGGCCCCGCTGGCACCCAGCCGGGCTTGAAATCCGCCAAGCGAAATGTCCCTACAGCCTGCCCGGGAATCCATCCCGACACCGGCTTCGAGACATCGCAAGACCGATGCCAAGCCCGACCGACACGCCTTTATAGAACGGGACCTGGTTTTTGGCGACCCTAAGCCCTGTTTTGGAGTACAGCATGACCGCACTGATTGAGGCCTCTTCACCCCACGTGATGAACACCTATGGCCGCCTGCCCATCGCGATGTCGCACGGGCAAGGCGCCTGGGTCTGGGACGTGAACGGGCGAAAGTACCTCGACGGTCTGGCTGGCATTGCCGTCAACACCCTGGGGCACAACCACCCCAAACTGGTGCCCGCCCTGCAAGACCAGATCGCCAAGCTGATCCATTGCTGCAACTACTACCACGTGCCCGGCCAGGAAGCCCTGGCGACCAAGCTGGTCGAGTTCTCGGGCATGAGCAATGTGTTCTTCTGCTCCACCGGCCTGGAAGCCAACGAAGCCGCCATCAAGCTCGCCCGCAAGTTCGGCCATGACAAGGGCATCGACCGGCCCGTCATCGTGGTCTACGAGAAGGCCTTCCACGGCCGCTCGATCGCCACCCTGTCGGCCACCGGCAACCAGAAGATCCAGCAAGGCTTCGGCCCCCTGGTCGAAGGCTTCCTGCGGGTGCCGGTGAACGACATCGAAGCGCTCAAGAAGGCCACCGAAGGCAACCCGAACGTGGTGGCGGTGTTCTTCGAGACCATCCAGGGCGAAGGCGGCATCAACCCGATGCAGATCGAGTACCTGCAGCAGCTGCGCGCCCTGTGCACCGAACGCGACTGGCTGATGATGATCGACGAAGTGCAGTGCGGCATGGGCCGCACCGGCAAGTGGTTTGCCCACCAATGGGCCGGCATCGTGCCCGATGTGATGCCCCTGGCCAAGGGCCTGGGCTCGGGCGTGCCGATCGGCGCGGTGGTGGCGGGCCCCAAGGCCGCTGCCATCTTCCAGCCCGGCAACCACGGCACCACCTTCGGCGGCAACCCGCTGGCCATGCGCGCCGGGGTTGAAACCATCCGCATCATGGAAGAAGACGGCCTGCTGGACAACGCCGCCCGCGTCGGCGCCCACCTGCGCGCCGCCCTGGTCCGCGAACTGGGCAGCCTGCCCGGGGTCAAGGACATCCGCGGCCAAGGCCTGATGATCGGTGTCGAGCTCGATCGCCCCTGCGGCGCACTGACCGGCCAGGCGGCCGAAGCCGGCCTGCTGCTGAGCGTGACGGCCGACAGCGTGATCCGCATCGTGCCGCCGCTGATCCTCAGCACCGATGAGGCCGACCAGATCGTGGCCATCCTGGCACCGCTGGTGAAGGCCTTTCTGGCTGGGGGCGCCCAATGAGCACCAACGCCCTGCGCCACTACCTGCAGTTCAAGGATCTGAGCGCCGACGAATACGCGCACCTGCTGCAGCGCGCCGCCATCATCAAGAAGAAGTTCAAGGCCTACGAGAAATACCACCCGCTGGCCGACCGCACGCTGGCCATGATCTTCGAGAAGGCCAGCACCCGCACACGGGTGAGCTTCGAAGCCGGCATGTACCAGTTGGGTGGCTCGGTGGTTCACCTGACCACCGGCGACAGCCAACTGGGCCGCGCCGAACCCATCGAAGACAGTGCCAAGGTGATCAGCCGCATGGTCGACCTGGTGATGATCCGCACCTATGGCCAGGACAAGATCGAGCGTTTCGCCGAGCACTCGCGCGTGCCCGTCATCAACGGCCTGACCAACGAATTCCATCCCTGCCAGATCCTGGCCGACATCTTCACCTACATCGAGCACCGTGGCTCGATCCAGGGCAAGACCGTGGCCTGGGTGGGCGACGGCAACAACATGGCCAACACCTGGCTGCAGGCGGCCGAGCTGCTTGACTTCAAGGTGCATGTCAGCACGCCCAACGGCTATGAGGTCAATGAGAGCGTGGCCGGCGTCAGCCGCCGCGACTGCTTCGAAGTGTTCAGCGACCCGCTGGAAGCCTGCCGCAACGCCGACCTGGTGACCACCGATGTCTGGACCAGCATGGGCTACGAGGCCGAGAACGAGGCCCGTCGCGCCGCCTTCGCCGACTGGTGCGTGGACACCGACATGATGAAGGTGGCCCGCCCGGATGCCCTGTTCATGCACTGCCTGCCCGCCCACCGCGGCGAAGAGGTGGAAGCCGACGTGATCGACGGCCCCCAATCCGTCGTCTGGGACGAAGCAGAAAACCGAATGCACGTGCAAAAGGCACTCATGGAGTTCCTTTTGCTCGGCCGGGTGGCGTAAGCCGCACGGCGGCCCGCAGGGCCGGCATTCGGTTGGGGCCGGCTCATGTCCGCTGCGCGGACGTGAAGCAGGCGCAGCCTGCGCGCCGGCACCAAAACCCCCTCATGCCCACGTGCAAAAGGCACTCATGGAGTTCCTTTTGCTCGGCCGGGTGGCGTAAGCCGCATGGCGGCCCGCAGGGCCGGCATTCGGTTGGGGGCCGGCTCATGTCCGCTGCGCGGACGTGAAGCAGGCGCAGCCTGCGCGCCGGCACCAAAACCCCCTCATGCCCACGTGCCCACGTGCAAAAGGCACTCATGGAGTTCCTTTTGCTCGGCCGGGTGGCGTAAGCCGCACGGCGGCCCGCAGGGCCGGCATTCGGTTGGGGCCGGCTCATGTCCGCTGCGCGGACGTGAAGCAGGCGCAGCCTGCGCGCCGGCACCAAAACCCCCTCATGCCCACGTGCCCACGTGCAAAAAGGCACTCATGGAGTTCCTTTTGCTCGGCCGGGTGGCGTAAGCCGCACGGCGGCCCGCAGGGCCGGCATTCGGTTGGGGCCGGCTCATGTCCGCTGCGCGGACGTGAAGCAGGCGCAGCCTGCGCGCCGGCACCAAAACCCCCTCATGCCCACGTGCCCACGTGCAAAAAGGCACTCATGGAGTTCCTTTTGCTCGGCCGGGTGGCGTAAGCCGCACGGCGGCCCGCAGGGCCACCTGCCCCCTGCCCGCTTCTGCGGGCGCCAGGAGCACACAGGCACCGCACAGGAAAGCGCCACGCCCTGTCCCAGGCAGGGGAGGGAACGCACGCGCCAGGGAACATCGGCTGCGGCGGTTTGAACTGTTCAAAGTTGGCGCTTTAAAATCGGCGCCCGCTGAATCTGTTTCTAAACGTTTTCCATGAGCCATCCCTGCCTGACCTGCGGCGCCTGCTGTGCCTCCTACCGCGTCGATTTTTCAATCTACGAGTTGGACGAAGAAGGCGGCACCGTGCCGTCCGGGCTGGCGGTCGAGGTCAATGGCAGCACCTGCCGCATGCGGGGCACAGACCATGTGCCGATCCGCTGCGCCGCCCTCACTGGCAAGGTGGGCGAAAAGGTGGCGTGTGGCATTTACGAGTGGCGCCCTGCCCCCTGCCATGAGCTGCAGGCAGGCGACTACGGCTGCGAAAAGGCCCGTGCCCGGCACGGACTGCCCCCCTATGCCGAGGTGGTGGGCGACAGGATCGTCTGAAGGCGATCGGCGACCAGGCCCTCCATGGCCTGGCTCAGCCCCCAGGCTTCATCCACAGTGGCTCTCGGCCGCTGGCGGCGCCCGCCTCGGGTGTCTTGCCCGGGCCGCAGCCCGCACAATCGCTGCAGGCACCACAGCCAGGGGCCTCACCCAGCTTCTTCTGCACGCGCCCCAGGGGCTTGCGCCAGGCCGCCGGCATCCAGTACCACAGGGCATACGCCCCGGCCAACACCACCGCCAGGCCCACGATCCATTGCTGCCACATGATCAAGCGCCTCCCAGCATCAGGGTGATTCGATAGGTGAGCCAGCTGGCCCCGTAGGCCAGGGCAAACAGGTAGCCGGCCATCAGCGCCACATAGCGCCAGCTGTTGGTTTCGCGGCGCACAGTGACCAGGGTCGAGATGCACTGCGGTGCAAACACATACCAGACCAGCAAGGACAGCGCCGTGGCCAGCGACCAGCTGTGGGCGATCAAGGGCCCCAGTTCGGCCGCCACATCCTCACCGCTGGCCGACAGGGCATACACGGTGCCCAAGGCACCCACGGCCACCTCGCGTGCGGCCAGGCCCGGCACCAGCGCAATGGCGATCTGCCAGTTGAAGCCGATGGGCGCAAACACCGTTTCCAGCAGGCGGCCCAACTGGCCGGCAAAGCTGTACTGGATGGCGGCACCGGTCGCGCCCTCGGGCGCCCCCGGGTAGGTGGACAGGAACCACAGCACCACCATCAGGGCCAGGATGATGCTGCCCACCCGCTTGACGAAGATCGATGCGCGTTCGAACAGGCCCTGGGCCAGGTTGCGCAGGCTGGGCCAGCGGTAGGCCGGCAACTCCATGACCAGGGGGGTGGGCCGGGCATTGCCACGCCACAGCTTGAACACCGCGGCCACCGCCATGGCACCGACGATGCCCATCACATACAGGCCGAACATCACCAGGCCTTGCAGATTGAAGACCCCCCCCACCGTGCGCTCAGGGATGAAGGCGCTGATCAGCAGCGCATACACCGGCAGCCGGGCCGAGCAGGTCATCAGCGGGGCAATCATGATGGTGACCAGGCGATCACGCCAGTGGGTGATGGTGCGGGTGGCCATCACACCGGGGATGGCGCAGGCAAAGCTCGACAGCAGTGGGATGAAGGAGCGGCCCGACAGGCCGACCGTGCCCATGACCCGGTCCAGCAGAAAGGCCGCCCGGGGCAGATAGCCCGAATCCTCCAGCACCAGGATGAAGAAGAACAGGATCAGGATCTGCGGCAGAAAGACCAGCACGCCGCCAGCCCCGGCCAGCACGCCATCGGCCAGCAGGCTTTGCAGCACACCGGCCGGCACCTGCGCGCGCACCAGTTCAGCCAGGCCATCCACGCCGCCCTTGATGGCGTCCATGGGCACGGTGGCCCAGCTGAACACCGCCTGGAACATCATGAACAGGGTGAAGGCCAGGATCAGCATGCCCCACAGCGGATGCAGCACCACGCGGTCGATGGCGTCGTCGGTGTGCAGGGTGTCGGCCGGGGTCTGAACCGCCAGGCCCAGGATGCGCCGCACCTCCAGTTGGGTCGCCATCACCTCGTCGAAATGGGGTGCATGCCAGGTCCGCGCCGCCTGGCCGGGGCGCCGGGTGGCCTGCCATTGCTCGAAGAAGGCCAGCAGCTCGTGGGCTCCGTCGTGGCGGATGCCCACGGTCTCCAGCACCGGCATGCCCAGCTCACGCGCCAGCACATCGCGATCGATGTGGATGCCCTCGCGGCGGGCGGCATCGCTCATGTTCAGGGCCAGCACCATGGGCAGGCCCAGCGAACGGGCCTCCAGCACCAGGCGCAGGTTGAGCTTCAGGTTGGTGGCGTCAGCCACGCACACCAGCAGATCAGGCACCGGCTCGCCGGCCCGGTGGCCGGTCACGATGTCGCGTGTGACGGCCTCGTCGGCACTCAAGGCGTTCAGGCTGTAGGCGCCCGGCAGGTCCAGCACCACCACGCGCCGCCCACCCGGAGTGGCCACAACCCCCTCCTTGCGCTCGACGGTGACACCCGCATAGTTGGCAACCTTCTGGCGGCTGCCGGTGAGCAGGTTGAAGAGCGCGGTCTTGCCGCAATTGGGGTTGCCCAGCAAGGCGGCACGGAGAGAGGGAGCGGCCTCGGTCATCAGATTCTCTTTTCGACAGGGGCGGCCAGCGTCACCCGGATCAGCGCCGCCTCGTGGCTGCGCAAGGCAAAGGTGGTGTGCCCCACGCGCACGGCGATCGGATCGGCGGCCGGAAAGCCGCGGGCAATCACCCGCACAGGCTCGCCTGGCAGGAAGCCGATTTCGAGCAGGCGCAACAGCAATTCCTGGTCTTCGGGCGAGCTGGGCAACTCCAGGCGCACCACCTGCGCATCGACGCGCAGCGGCAATTCATGGACTCCCATCTCCTGGGCGGGGGAGCTGACCACGGGGGGCTTGGACATCGGCACAGTCGCCTTCTGAATGAAAACTATTCTTATTCTAGTCGTTCCAGAAAATGCGCCGCCTGTCTGAAATAAGCGACACCACGAAATTCTGGCGCCAGTAACGTCAGCGCCCATGCAACAGATCTGGGATATATCCCCCCCCATCCACGCTGGCGCTCCGGTGTTTCCGGGCGATGCCCCCTACCAGCAGCACTGGGCCGCCACCCTGGGCCCGGGCTGCCCGGTGAATGTCGCCACCCTCAGCCTGTCGCCCCATGTGGGCGCCCACGCCGATGCGCCGCTGCATTACGACGCGGCCGGCAGCCCCGTCGGCCTCCTGCCACTGGAGCCCTTTCTGGGCCCCTGCAGGGTGATCCATGCCATCGGCTGCGGCCCGCTGCTGCGCTGGCCTGATCTGGCCCATGCCCTGCCCGCGGGGCAAGCCATGCCCCCGCGCGTGCTGGTGCGCTGCTACCAGCAGGCCCCCACGCAATGGGACCCGGACCTGCCCGCTTTTGCCCCCGAGACGCTGGAGCGACTGGCCGACCTCGGGGTCAGCCTGATCGGCATCGACAGCGCCAGCATCGACCCGGCCGACAGCAAGACGCTGGACAGCCATCAGGTGATCCGCCGGCGCGGCCTGCGCGTGCTCGAGAACTTGGTGCTCGACGAGGTGCCCGAGGGCGACTACGAATTGATTGCCCTGCCCCTGAAACTGATCAGTGCCGACGCCTCCCCCGTGCGGGCCGTGCTCAGGCGCCTGCGCCAGCCGGACTGACGAAGCAGCCCACTCCCGTTGTTCCCCCCTCCAACAGAAGAAGGACCCCCACCATGTGCCCCTACCACAACACCTCAGCCAACCCCGGCCAGCCGGAGGAGCCGACCCCGGCCCACGCCACCGAGCGCATCGTGACCGAAGAGCGAGCCCAGCTCGACTTCAGCCAGTCGATGAGCTATGGCGACTACCTGCAACTGGACAGCATCCTGACGGCCCAGCACCCGCGCTCGCCCGATCACAACGAGATGCTGTTCATCGTGCAGCACCAGACCAGCGAACTGTGGATGAAGCTGATGCTGCACGAGCTGGGCGCGGCCATCCGCCACATCGCAGCCGACGATCTGCAGACGGCCTTCAAGATGCTGGCCCGGGTCAGCAAGATCATGGAGCAGCTGGTGCATGCCTGGGACGTGCTGGCCACCATGACGCCGCCCGAATACAGTGCCATCCGGCCCTACCTGGTGAGCTCCAGCGGCTTCCAGAGTTACCAGTACCGCTGCATCGAATTCGCGCTGGGCAACAAGAACGCCGCCATGCTCAAGCCCCACGAGCACCGCCCCGAATTGCTGGCCATGGTGCAGGAGCGCTACCAGAGCGCCTCGCTGTACGACGAGGCCCTGCGTCTGCTGGCCCGCCGCGGTCTGGCCGTGCCCGCCAGCCACACCGAGCGCGACTGGACCCAGCCCTACGAGGCCAGCGATGGTGTCGAGCAGGCCTGGCTCACGGTGTACCGCGACCCCAAGGCGCACTGGGACCTGTACCAGCTGGGCGAAGAACTCACCGACCTCGAAGACGCCTTCCGCCTGTGGCGCTTCCGCCACCTGACCACGGTCGAGCGCGTCATCGGCTTCAAGCGCGGCACCGGGGGCACCGGCGGCGTGAGCTACCTGCGCAAGATGCTCGACGTGGTGCTGTTCCCCGAAATCTGGCGCCTGCGCACCGACCTTTGAGCGTTCGGCACAGGGCCTTGGGTGGCACACCTAAGTTCGCCCAAGACCTTGGGCATGCTGCAATGCACAATACCCCCATTGCAACTGCACGGAATCGGTCATGCGACGCGTTGTTTTCAATCAGAAGGGCGGGGTCGGCAAATCGACCATCACCAGCAACCTGGCCGCCATCGGTGCGCACCTGGGCCAACGCACCCTGGTGGTCGACCTCGACCCCCAGGGCAACTCCAGCCGCTACCTGCTGGGTGATGCGGTGGAGCAGGGCCTGAGCGGGGTGGCCGATTTTTTCGACACCACGCTCAAGTTCACCCTGCGTGCCCCCGCCACCAGCGACTTCATCGTCGCCTCCCCCTGGGAGAACCTGCACGTCATGCCGTCCAGCCCGGCCCTGGAAGAGCTGCATGGCAAGCTGGAGAGCCGCTACAAGATCTACAAACTGCGCGATGCCCTGCAAGAGCTGGCGGACGACTACGACGCCATCTGGATCGACACGCCCCCCGCGCTCAATTTCTACACCCGCTCGGCGCTGATCGCGGCGGAGTCGTGCCTGATCCCGTTTGACTGCGATGACTTCTCGCGCCGGGCGCTCTATGGCCTGCTCGACAGCGTCAAGGAGATCCAGGCCGACCACAACCCCGATCTGCGCGTGGACGGCATTGTGGTGAACCAGTTCCAGCCCCGCGCCGCCCTGCCCCGCCGCACGGTGCAAGAGCTGATCGATGAAGGCCTGCCGGTGTGCCAGCCCTACCTCAGCGCGAGCGTGAAGATCAAGGAATCGCACGAACTGGCCCGGCCCATGATCCACCTCGACCCACGCCACAAGCTGACACAAGAGCTGGTGGCCCTGTACGAGTCGCTGAACGCCTGAACAACAAAAAACCCCGCCCCGGAAGACCGGGTGGCGGGGTTGTCAGGGCGGTAGAACCGCAGGGGAAGCGAGGGTGACGCGCGCTCAGAACAGCTGCAGGCTCACCCAATAGGCCACGCCGGCCACAAAGGCCGAGGCCGGAATGGTCAGCACCCAGGCCCAGACGATGTTGCCGGCCACGCCCCAACGCACCGCGCTGGCGCGCTGCACCGAGCCCACGCCGACGATGGCGCCGGTGATGGTGTGGGTGGTGGACACCGGCACCCCCATCAAGGTGGCGATGAACAGCGTGATGGCCCCACCGGTTTCGGCGCAAAAGCCACCCACAGGCTTGAGCTTGGTGATCTTCTGGCCCATGGTCTTCACGATGCGCCAGCCGCCGAACATGGTGCCCAGGCCGATGGCCATGTAGCAGCAGATGATGGTCCAGGTCGGCGGGGCCGTTTCCTGGGCCGAGGCATAGCCGGTGGCGATCAACAGCATCCAGATGATGCCGATGGTCTTTTGCGCATCGTTGCCACCGTGGCCCAGGCTGTAGGCCCCTGCCGAAATCAGCTGCAGCCGACGGAACCAGCGATCGATCTTGGACGGACGGGTGCGGCGGCAGATCCAGGCCACGGCCACCATCATCAACGAGCCGAACAGAAAGCCCAGCAAGGGCGAGATGAAGATGAAGGCCACCGTGCGCAGGATGCCGGCACCGATCAGGGCGCTGGCGCCGGCCTTGGCGATCACGGCGCCCACGATGCCGCCAATCAGCGCATGCGATGAGCTGCTGGGAATGCCGTAATACCAGGTGATCAGGTTCCAGAAAATGGCCCCTGCCAGGGCACCGAACACCACATGGATATCGATCACACCCGCATCGGCAATGCCCTTGCCCACCGTCGCCGCCACGCTGAGGTGGAAGATGAAGATGGCGACAAAGTTGAAGAAGGCCGCAAACACCACGGCCTGCCCGGGCTTCAGAACCCCTGTGGACACCACCGTGGCGATCGAATTGGCCGCATCATGGAAGCCATTCATGAAGTCGAACACCAGGGCCATGGCGACCAGCACCACGACAGCCCACAGTGCTACCGGAACATTGCTCATGTGGGTGCCCCAGATCAGGAGTTCTCGAGGATGATGCCCTCGATCAGGTTGGCCACGTCCTCACACTTGTCGGTGATGGTTTCGAGCAACTCGTAGATGGCCTTGAGCTTGATCACCTCGCGCACATCGGGCTCTTCGCGGAACAGCTTGCTCATGGCCGAGCGCATCACGCGGTCGGCGTCCGACTCCAGGCGGTCGATCTCTTCGCAGGTCTTGAGGGCGGCTTCGGCCACCGGCTGGTCGGCGATCTTGTCGAGCAGTTGCACCGCATCGCGCAGGCGTTCGCAGCACTTCAGGCTCAGGTCGGTCAGGCGGCTGATCTCATCGGTCATGACGCGCACGTCATACAGGGCCATGGTCTCTGCCGAGTCCTGGATCAGGTCGGCCACGTCGTCCATGGTGTTGATCAGCGAGTGGATCTGCTCACGGTCGATCGGGGTGATGAACGTCTTGTGGATCAGGCGGTTGACGTCCTGGGTCACGCGGTCGGCAGCGTGCTCAGCCGCATCCACGTCCTGGTTGTACTTCTCACGCAGGTGAGGGTCGCCGTAGTTGGCCACCAACTGGGAGAAAGCACGCGCAGCCTCCACGATGTGCTGGGCGTGCTGGTTGAACATCTCGAAAAAATTGCCTTCTCGGGGCAACAGCTTGCCAAACAGCATGGCGACTCCTAGCGGACTGAGGGCGTCACAAATTGTGACGAAAATATGACAAAGCCTCTGATTCTAACCGGCCGGCCCGGACGGGCGGGCGGGCGCCCAGCATGGAACCCCCTCAGGCTGCCGGCTCAAGCGCCCCGGAAGATGAAGTACACCGCCCCCACCATGCACAGCCCCGCCCAGAGGTAATCGAGCTTGAGCGGCTGCTGCATGTACAGCACCGAAAACGGCACAAACACCGTCAAGGTGATCACTTCCTGCATGATCTTGAGTTGCCCCACATTGAGTTGGGTGTAACCGATGCGGTTGGCGGGCACCTGCAGCAGGTACTCGAACAGCGCGATCCCCCAGCTGATGAAGGCCGCGGTGTACCAGGGTGTCTGCGCCAGGCTCTTGAGGTGCCCATACCAGGCAAAGGTCATGAACAGGTTGGACAGCACCAGCAGGGCCGCAGCCTGCAGTGGCACCGGGAATGATTGGAAGAAGGTCAGCATGGGCGCCATTATCCGCAGGCACGCCGCGGCCCCCTCCAGCCTTGCCGCATGTCCACCTGCGCGCCAGGCACTTCCGGTGAATCCCCCCAAAGCGCCGGCCCCATGAAAAAAGCCGGGTCGAAACCCGGCCTTGACAGTGGCAGCGCGCCGTCGGCAGGCAGCGCTGGGCGCCGTGGCTTACTCGCCCAGATAGGCGGCACGCACCTTGGGATCGCTCAACAGGTCCTTGCCCTTGCCGGTCATGGTGATCAGGCCGGATTCCATCACGTAGCCACGGCTGGCAATGGCCAAGGCACGGCTGGCGTTCTGCTCGACCAGCACGATGGTCACGCCCTGGGCCGACACATCGCGCACCACCTCGAAGATCTTGTCGACCATGATGGGCGACAGGCCCATCGAGGGCTCGTCCAGCAGCAACACCTTGGGCTGGCTCATCAGCGCGCGGGCCATGGCCAGCATCTGCTGCTCGCCACCCGACATGGTGCCGGCCAACTGGTCACGACGCTCCTGGAGGCGCGGGAACAGCGCAAACATCTTGTCGATGTCGGCCAGCACGCCAGCCTTGTCGTTGCGGATGAAGGCGCCCATCTGCAGGTTTTCCGTGATGGTCATGCGGGTGAACACACCACGGCCCTCGGGCACCATCACCAGGCCTTGCTTGACCAGGTCCCAGGCGCCTTGCCCCTTGATGGGCTTGCCGAGGTAGAAGATGTCGCCGGCATTGGCCGCCAGGCCCCCGGTGATGGCCTTCATGGTGGTGGTCTTGCCCGCACCGTTGGAGCCGATCAGCGAGACCAGCTCGCCCTCGTGAACCTCGAAGTCCACGCCCTTGACCGCCTGGATGCCCCCATAGGACACCTTCAGGCCAGCCACTTTCAAAAGCGTTTTCGCTGTCATGGGTTTGTCTTTCTCACTCAATGGCCACCGGCGCCGAGGTAAGCCTCGATCACCTTTTCGTTCTTCTGCACGTCTGCGGGCAGGCCTTCGGCAATCTGCTTGCCGTAGTCCAGCACCGTGACGCGGTCGCACAGGCCCATGACCAGCTTCACGTCGTGTTCGATCAGCAAAATGGTGCGGTTGTCGCGGCGGATCTGGTCGATCAGCTCGCGCAATTGCACCTTCTCGGTGGCGTTCATGCCGGCGGCCGGCTCGTCGAGCGCGATCAGCTGCGGGTCGGTGGCCAGGGCACGGGCGATCTCCAGGCGACGCTGGTCGCCATAGGACAGCGTGCGGGCCTTGAAGTCGGCGTACTTGCCGATGCCCACGTAATCGAGCAGCTCTTGGGCGCGCTTGGCAATCGCGGCCTCTTCGGCCTTGAAGCCCGCAGTGCGGAACACCGCCCCCAACAGGCCCGAGCCGGTGCGGATGTGGCGCCCCACCATCACGTTCTCGAGCGCGGTCATTTCAGAGAACAAGCGGATGTTCTGGAAGGTGCGGGCAATGCCTGCCTTGGCCACTTCGTGCACCGCCGTGGGCTGGTAGGGCTTGCCTGCCAGCTCGAAGTTGCCGGTATCGGGCGTGTACAGCCCGGTGATGACGTTGAAAAACGTGGTCTTGCCGGCGCCGTTGGGGCCGATCAGGCCATAGACCTGGCCACGTTCGATGGTGATGCCCACATCGCTCAGGGCCTGGAGGCCGCCGAAGCGTTTGGAAATGCCGGACACCTTGAGTACGGTTTCTGCCATGGGTGTCTCTCCTTAACGAACTTGCTGCAGCGACTTGCCGTGTTCGGGCGCGGGCCACAGGCCACGCGGACGCAACAGCATCACGATGATCATGGCCAGCGCAATCAGCAACTGGCGCAGGATGGCCGAGTCCAGACGGCCGTCGGTCATGGACTGCAGAGGGCCGGCCACGTAGCGCAGCACCTCGGGCAGGGCCGACAGCAGCACAGCCCCCAGGATCACGCCAGGGATGTGGCCAATGCCACCCAACACCACCATGGCCACAATCATGACCGACTCCATCAGGCTGAAGGACTCGGGCGACACAAAGCCCTGGAAGGCGCCGAACATGGCACCGGCCACGCCGCCGAAGCTGGCGCCCATGCCGAAAGCCAGCAGCTTCATGTTGCGGGTGTTGATGCCCATGGCCTTGGCGGCGATCTCGTCTTCACGGATGGCCATCCAGGCACGGCCGATGCGCGAGTCCTGCAGGCGGTAGCAGATGATCACGGTGAAGATCACCAGCACCAGGAACAGGTAGTAGTACAGCGTGACCGAGTTGATGTCGTAGTCGCCAATGGACAGGCGCTTGGCCAGATCCAGACCGAAGAAGCTGATCGAGTCGATCTGCCCCAGGCCCTTGGGGCCGTTGGTGATGTTGATCGGGTGGTCCAGGTTGTTCATGAAGATCCGCACGATCTCACCGAAACCCAGGGTCACGATCGCCAGGTAGTCGCCACGCAGCTTCAGCGTAGGGGCCCCCAGCAAGGCGCCAAAGAAGGCCGCCAGCACGGCGCCCAGCGGGATGATGACCCACCACGGCGTGTGCAATCCGCCCGGGAACATCGAGGCGATCCAGGCAAAGTTGTCGGTCAGCTGGGGCGAAGCCAGCAGACCGAACATGTAGGCGCCCACGGCATAGAAAGCCACGTAGCCCAGGTCCAGCAGGCCGGCGTAGCCCACCACGATGTTCAGGCCCAGGGCCAGCATCACGTACAGCAGGGCCAGGTCGGCGATGCGCACCCAGGCGTTGCCGAAGAACTGCAGCAGCAAAGGCAGCAGCAGCAGGGCCGCGCCAGCGGCCACGTACTTGAGGGTCTTGTTGTCTTGGTTCATGTTGGTTCCCCCGATCAGGCCCGGTCAGCCACACGTTCACCCAGCAAGCCGGACGGACGCAGGGTCAGCACGATGATGAGCACCACGAAGGCGAAGATGTCGGTGTAGTTGCTGCCCAGCAGACCGCCGGTGAGGGCGCCGATGTAGCCCGAGCCGATCGACTCGATCAGGCCCAGCAGGATGGCCCCCACCACGGCGCCGGCCAGGTTGCCGATGCCGCCGAACACAGCGGCCGTGAAGGCCTTGAGGCCGGGCAGGAAGCCCATGGTGTGCTGCACGGTGCCGTAGTTGGCGGCGTACATCACGCCGGCAATGGCGGCCAGCACGGCGCCGATGATGAAGGTGGCCGAGATGACCATGTCGGGCTTCACGCCCATCAGGGCGGCCACGCGGGGGTTCTCAGCGGTGGCACGCATGGCACGGCCCAGCTTGGTGTAGTTGACCAGCCACATCAGCACAGCCAGCGAAACGGCCGTCACACCCAGGATCAGGATCTGGGTGGGCGTGATCACCGCGCCACCCACTTCGATCGGTGCCGACGGCAGCAGCGAGGGATAGGGTTTGTAGTTGGGCTTCCAGATGATCATGGCCAGCGTCTGCAGCAGGATCGACATGCCGATGGCCGTGATCAGCGGCGCCAGCTTGGGGCTGTTGCGCAGCGGCCGGTAAGCCACTTTTTCAATCACGAAGTTCAGCGTTGCCGAGACCACGCAGGCGATGATCACCGCGATCAGCAGGATCAGCCAGCCGGGCGCTGAAGGCATCGCGTCCTTCATGAACCCGATGATGGTCCAACTGGTGAGTGCCCCGACCATCAGCACCTCGCCGTGGGCGAAGTTGATCAGGTTGATGATGCCGTACACCATGGTGTAGCCCAAGGCTACCAAGGCATACATGCTGCCGAGTACCAGACCGTTGATGATCTGCTGCAGCAATATTTCCATAAAGTTTCTCCGTTGAGTCAGATGCCCTGCCGATCCCCGGGCGGATCGCCGGGGCACAACAAAGCCGTCTTCCACCTAGCAAAAAACCCGCCAGAAAAATCGGATGCGGGTTGGTGGGCGGGATTGTAGCCAACGGTACAGAATGAAAAAGTTATTGACTGACCGGGGTTTACCCGTGTTTTGACCTGCATCAGCAGGCCTATTTGGGCATCATAAAAACTGATGAAAACCGCGGTTCATTCACATGACTGCTGGCCGATCCACCCCCGGAAACTGCAGACCGCGCCATCCGCGAACCCACCCATCGTGGCGCAAGATGGCTTGGCGTCATAAATCACCGCTACAAGTTCAATAGCAACGAGACCGCAACAAGCTCAAAAAGCTGCGCGGGCAAGTCCAAAGGCCATTTCAATCCCGAACGCACCAGATGAGTGCATTCGTGACCGCAAATGCTCATTGCCAGGCCGTCAAACCTCAGAAATTCGGGATGAAAAAAAACTCAGTCGCGACGTGCGGCGTCGTCGAGGGCACGCAAATGGGCCAGTTTCTCGCCGATCTTGAGCTCCAGCCCACGCGGCACGGGCTGGTACCAACCGGGTTCCTCCAGGCCATCAGGCAGGTAGGTTTCGCCCGCCGCATAGGCGTTGGGCTCGTCATGGGCATAGCGGTAGTCATGCCCATACCCCAATTCCTTCATGAGCTTGGTGGGCGCATTGCGAAGATGGACAGGCACCTCGCGGCTCTTGTCCTGCTTCACGAACGCCTTGGCCTGGTTGTAGGCCATGTACCCCGCATTGCTCTTGGCGGCCACAGCCAGATAGATGACCGCCTGGCCCAAGGCCAACTCGCCTTCGGGACTGCCCAGCCGTTCATAGGTGAGAGCCGCGTCGTTGGCAATCTGCATCGCCCTGGGGTCGGCCAAGCCAATGTCTTCCCAGGCCATGCGAACAATGCGCCGTGCCAGATACCGGGCATCAGCACCGCCGTCCAACATGCGTGTCAGCCAGTAAAGGGCCGCATCAGGGTGGGAGCCGCGCACCGACTTGTGCAAGGCTGAAATCTGGTCGTAGAAGTTGTCACCGCCCTTGTCAAAGCGGCGGCTGTTCAAGGTCAGGGCGTTCTGCAAGAAATCGGCAGTGATCGTGGTCAGGCCAGACGCTTTGGCGGCGGTGCTGGTCTGCTCCAGCAGGTTCAAGAACCGTCTCGCGTCGCCGTCGGCATAGCCCATGAGGGTGTCTCGTGCCAGATCGTCAAACTGAAGATGGCCCAGGGCCATCTCTTGGGCACGAACCAGCAGCAGTTTCAGTTCATCGTCGGTCAGCGACTTCAAGACATAGACCTGAGCCCGCGACAACAGCGCCGAGTTCACTTCAAAGGAAGGGTTCTCCGTGGTGGCACCAATGAAGGTCACCAGCCCGCTTTCCGCATAGGGAAGAAGTGCGTCTTGCTGCGACTTGTTGAACCTGTGGATTTCGTCCACGAACAGGATCGTGTGCTTGCCCATTGCCAAGTTCTGCTGTGCCTGCTCCATGGCGGCCCGGATGTCTTTGACACCGGAGAACACCGCAGACAGGGCAATGAACTCGCACTTGAAGGCGGTCGCCGTGAGGCGTGCCAACGTGGTCTTGCCAACACCGGGCGGCCCCCAGAAGATCATGGAATGGGGCTTGCCCGACTGGAACGCCAGCCTCAGAGGCTTGCCCTCCCCCAGCAGGTGCGACTGCCCGACCACCTCATCCAAGGTCTTCGGGCGAAGTGCTTCCGCCAGGGGGGCCGAAGGCTCTTGAGCGAACAGATCAGCCATG
>Ga0209913_1000228_pt1 | contig 56282 bp, 52 predicted proteins | sample PersoiDNA2013203_FD_185805 | JGI IMG/M metagenome (GOLD analysis project Ga0209913, IMG submission 185805) | Permafrost soil microbial communities from the Arctic, to analyse light accelerated degradation of dissolved organic matter (DOM) -... | ecosystem: Environmental > Terrestrial > Soil >...
CCCGCCCATATCGTGGGCTGGAGCCGTCGCTTCTGGCAAGGCTCGCATGACCATCGCGGCACGGTACAGGCGCCGGGGCGTGTGGTGACATTGATCCAGGACGAGGGCGCAACCTGCGCGGGCATGGCGTATCTGATCACGCCGGAAGTGTTCGACCATCTGGATTACCGCGAAAAGAACGGCTATCTGCGTCTGTCGACCGACATCATTTTTGAGGATCACAGCAGCGCAGAAGGATTGATCTATATCGCGACAGAAGAGAATGCTGCTTTCCTCGGCCCGGCCCCGGAGCGCGACATAGCACGCCAGATCGCCGTTGCAGAAGGCCCCAGCGGGCGCAATGCCGACTACCTGCTCGGCCTCGCCGTCGCCTTGCGCGAACTGGGTAAAGAGGATGCCCACGTGTTTGAAATCGAACGGCATCTGCAACTGCTCGACGCCATCAATCAGGAGAGCAAATAGCCGGCAGCCTGTTGATGGCTGCGACTATTCCGACTACTGACGCGCCGCCAGCAACAGCGCACCGGCGCCGATAAAGAAACCGCCGGTCGCCTTGTTCAGACGTGCAACGCCGCGCGATGTCCGGATGAAGCGGCGGATCTGCTTGCCGCAGAGAGAATAGACCGCACTCGATACGAATTCGGCGCACAGATAAATCGATCCTAGCACCAAAAACTGATGTGGGGCCGGACGCGCAGCGTCGATGAACTGCGGGAAGATCGCCGCGAACAGCATGATCGCTTTCGGGTTGGTGATACCAAGCAAGAACTCCTGCATCACCAGCGTGCGTACGCTCTTTTGCACCGGTACGCTTGCACCGGCTTTTTCCACGCCGTCGGCCAGCTCCAGACCATGGAATTCACGGCTGCGCCAGGCGCGATAGCCAAGATAAAACAGATAGACCGCCCCCACCCACTTCACCGCCGTGAATGCGGTTTCGGAAGCCAGCAACATGGCGCCAAGCCCCACGGCGGAAATCGTCAAAAAAATCGCAAACGCCGTCACACGGCCAAAGGTCGCCAGCAGCGCCACGCCAACACCGCGGCGAATGCCGTTATTGAGCGCGCAAAAATTATTCGGACCAGGCACCAATGCCAACATGATGGCGACAGGGATGAAGAAAAAGGCGTCCATTGCGATTCCGTATGAAGCGTGGGAAGACTCTGATTTTAACAGCCACCCCGGTTTTTCGTTGCCGTCTTGCGCAATAAGTGCCCTGATGCGCATCCTTGCGACGATCAGCAAACCGCCTTCCAATAGCAGTACCGAAGCGTTACCTTGCCGATCATTTAGGCGAATATCATGCCGCTTGACCGTCTTGGCGCGCATGCCTGGGTTGACCAGTATCGTAAGTTTTGGGAAACCCGCCATGATCGCCTGAAAGAACTGATGATGGCACTGCGCTACAACTGAACCAATCCGCAAGGAGCCCGGTGGCGCGGGTAGTGTAAAATTCCGGGCCGCCACCGACTCGCCGGGGCGGACCAGGGAAGCCATGAACATCACCATCAATAACGAACTCCTCCAATACATCGATCCGCTCACCGCAAACGAATACGCTGCTCTTGAGCGCAGTCTGCTGGCAGAAGGTTGCCGCGACGCGCTGGTGCTGTGGGGCGAAGTGCTGGTTGACGGCCACAACCGTTATGAAATCTGCCGCAAGCACGGCATCGAATTCAAGACCGTACAGAACACCAGTTTCGCGTCGATCGACGACGTCATGCTGTGGATGATCGATAACCAGCTCGGCCGCCGCAGCGTCACTGACTTTCAACGCGGCGTGCTGGCACTGCGCAAGCGCGACATCATCTCGGCCCGCGTCAAGGCGGAGATGGACGCGTCCATCGAGTCGAAGGACGCGTCTGCCTATGACCCTGTCGGGGACGGGGCAGCCAAGCCTGCAGAGGATGCCGCAGGGAATCCCGCTATCCCGAGCGCGTCCATCAAGACGCGTGAAGACATTGCACGCGTCGCCGGCATCAGCAGCAACACGGTCGGCCAGATCGAAAAAATCCGCAAGACCGCCGCACCGGAACTGGTTGAAGCGGTGCGTGCCGGGACGATTTCCATCAACGCGGCCGCAGCCGTCGCGTCCTTGCCCAGCGATGAACAGGTCAACGCCGTTGCCGGCGGCAAGAAGGAACTACGCCAGGCAGCCAAGATGGTGCGCGAGCAGCAAGCGGCCAACCGGACGCCACGCGCACCACGCGCGCAATCGGAAGATGGCGAGGCCGATAACGGTGCGCCCTTCTCCGGTTCGTCTCCGGTCGGCAGCAATGACCCCGTCGCCCTGCGCGCGGAAATCGCCGCCTTGCATGCGCGCATTGCTACCCTGACCGCAGAAAACCAGGCCTTGCAAGCCGAGGTCGACGCACTACGCGGCGTCGCGGCCTGAGTCCAATAGAAACCACGCATTTTGCCGATCTATACGCTCGCCGCTGCCGTCGAGGTCGAAGCGGAAATCCGCAAGAGCCGCTTCATCGGCATCGTCATGCCGGTCGACAACCGCGACGCTGCACAAGCTGAACTGGAACGCCTGCGCGCGCAACATCGAGCTGCAACGCATGTGTGCTGGGCCTTGATGGCAGGTGGCCAGTCAGGCATGTCGGATGACGGCGAACCCTCTGGGACGGCAGGACGTCCTATGCTGGAAGTTTTGCGCCACCATGAACTCGATGGCGTGCTGGCTGCGGTGGTGCGCTACTACGGCGGTATCAAGCTGGGCTCGGGCGGACTGGTGCGCGCCTACACCGATGCCGTGGCGTCGGCCTTGAAGCAGGCGCACCGTATCGAACGCATCGCCTACGCCGAAGTAGAAATCGCCATCGCCTATGCAGATGAATCGCACCTGCGCTACTGGTTGCAACAGAAACAATACACATTGGTCGGCAGCAGCCACGACACGCTGGCGCGGCTGCATGTGCGACTGCCTGCAGCAGACCTTGATCAGTTGAAAGAATCCTTGCCGCGACTGGCTTCAAACGCTTCGATCAGACAAATCATGTAATCCATTCTGGCGGACTCGGCAGGACTCAGTCGCCGGGTACGTCCCCAGAGTGCATCGAATTCAGCGACGATCAGGTGATATTCGATCTCGCTGATGTCCGATGGCAGAGCGGCTTCCTGCAGGCTTGCTGACATGATGGCCTCCTTCCGCTTTCTGCTTTCCGCTTACTGCGCCGTCAATCTGCGCACCAGAACAATCGCCGCCATCGGCCCCAGCGCAAACAATCCAAACAGGCAATAGGCTGCCATACGCGCACCATCCGGACCTCCCGGCTGGCTTAAACCGGCTGCGTTGACCGTCAGCCCCGCCAACGCTGCGCCGATCGCCATTGCATACAGCTGGACTGTGCTGATACCGGCCGAGGCCAGATTTTCCTCACCAGCCTTCGCCGACTTCATCACACGTGTCACCAGATGCGGCCAGCCCATGCCGATGCCTAGTCCGACACCTGCCAACGCTACCGCGATACACAGGCCTTCGATGGCAGGGGCGATGCCATCGATACCATTCAACAGATCCCCCGGCAACAACAAGCCCAGCGCTATGAGGGACAGCGCCATGATGACCGGCCCTGCCCGCACCATCCGATCGGCACCCGTATCGCTGCTCGACGAACTAAGCAAGGAGGCAAGGCTCCAGCCACCCGCCATGGCGGCCGTCATGTACCCGGCCTGCAACGGAGAATAGGCATGCAGCGTTTGCAAAAAATATGGCACGAAAATTTCCGTCATGCCGGCGATCATCAGCAAGGACAAACTGGCGAAGACTTTGCCCATCGCACTCTTCAGGGTATAGGCGTCGGCAGGTAGCAAGGCAACACCAGGACGAAGATCGAGCCGCGCAACCAGCACGCCCAAGACCAGTCCGGCAGCCACGCCGAGCAACTTGCCGGCGTCATCCTGTGCTTGCCCAGCCAACGCCACCAGCAATACAGACGCTGTGAGCAAGGCGATTTTCAGCAATGGCATGCGTACAGTCGACTTGCCTGCACCTTGTTTGCCGCGCAACTGTGCGGCGACAATCAACGCTTGCGCCAGCGATATCGGCAACAGGCACCAGAACGCCAACCGCCACGCGCCGCTTTCCGCAAATATTCCGCCGACCGCGGGTCCGAGCAGTGTGGCGATGCCCCACATGCCTGATACCAGCGACACCGCACGCGACCAAAGCCGTTGCTCAAACACGATACGAATCAAGGCATAGCTCAACGCCGCCAGCAAGCCTCCACCGACGCCTTGCACGCTGCGCCCGCTCAGCATCCAGAACATGTCTTGCGCCGTCGCGCACAAGATGGAACCGGCGGAGAAAACAGCCAGCGCGAACAAATAAGTGCGACGCGGGCCAAGCACATCCAGCAGTTTGCTGGTCAGCGTCGAACCGAAAATCGACGCCGCGACAAATAGTGTGATGTTCCACGCGTAATAGGCCAGACCGCCGATATCGCGCACAACCGAAGGCAGGATGGTGGTGACGATGTGGACGTTGATGGCATGCAGCGCAACGCCGCCGGTCAACGCCACGGCACGCCAGGCGTTGCCGCCGGAGAGCAGTTCTCCCCAGCTGGCAGAGGCAACGTCGTTGCGGATGCGTTTGCTTGCTTGGATTGCGTCTTCAATATTGCTTGTGTCAGTCATCGCGCACCTCGACATTCGAATGGGGAAAGCATAATATGCAAGTGTTTAATTGGATATTTATTCAAACGCATACTAAGCCAGCCCAATGAAATATACAAGTAAACACTTGGAAAATAATGAGACCATGCCGACGGCCGAACGCATCCTGTTTCGCCTGAAGACCAAAGGACCGGCTTCGACCGCCCTGCTGGCGCAGGAATTGGCGATGACCGCAGAAGCGGCGCGGCTGCAAGTGCAAAAGCTCTTGGCGGAAGATCTGATCAAAGGCGCTCAGGAAATCTCATCCGGCGCAGGCCGGCCGAAGCAGAACTGGGAGCTCAGCGCGGCAGGCCATGCCCGCTTCCCCGACTCACACGCCTACCTGACGGTGCAACTGATCGGATCGATACGGCAACTGTTTGGCGAAGAAGGACTTGAGCGCCTGATTGCGCAACGTGAAGGTGAAATGCGCAGTGACTATCTGCATGCCTGCCAAAGCCAAAACAGCATCCCCAGAAAACTGGAAAAGCTGGCCGGCCTGCGTGCTGCAGAGGGTTATATGGCGCGCGTCGAAAAACAGGGCAAAGACTGGCTGCTGATCGAAGACCATTGTCCGATCTGCGCTGCCGCACAAAGCTGTCAGGGATTCTGCCGCTCGGAGCTGCAACTGTTTCAGGAAGTGATCGGCGCTGAAGCGTCGGTGACGCGCGAAGAACATTTGCTGGCCGGCGCACGGCGCTGCGTCTATCGCATTCACCCCGAGAGCTAGCCCTCATTGCCGTATTGCCCCACGTCATGGTCGCTTCGTGTCAAAATCACCATCACGAATCTGGAATACAGATAAAAAAGAAGCATCCAGAACCCTCATTTATCCTATAAGGAAGCAGCAATGAAGACACCGATCACCGCCTGCCTGCTGGCATTGACGTTGGCGGCATGCAGCACCACGCCGCCCAACCAACAGACAACGCCGACCGGACAAGTCCCACTGGCACGCATCTATATCAAGAGCATGACGACGCAAATGCCGGATCTGGCTGAAGTACAGTTCTCGCGCGAGTCCGGATTTTTCATTGGCAGCTCTCCTGAAGAACTGGCTATCAATGATGTTGTCCTGGCAGAGATCTGGGAAGGCGAACGCCTGAGCATCTGGCTCAAACCGGGCACCAGCTACACCTTCAGCGTCAAACCCATGCGCTCGCTCAACACCAACTACACAATTCCGCCGGCGACACTGACACTCGATCTCAAAGCACCAAGCGTCTACAAAGTACGCATCGGCTTTGACAAAAAAGGACTCACCCTGCAATCGCAAAACTGAGTTTGCGAACACCGCAAGACAACGATCCAGACAAAAAAAGCGCGGCAAGTCCGCGCTTTTTTACGTTTGCTACTTTCTATTCCTCTCACGTTCGCGTTCTCATCACGGCCCGGCTCACGCTGTTTTTCCGATGTGCAACACGCCATTACCGACTAACAATGTATGCTTTCGCGCAACACGAAAAGCCCCATCAGGAGCGACTTTCCGGCGTTTCCATGAACGCTTTCATTGCCTCAAAAAAACTATCTCGTCTAAATTACAACACTCCAACATAAATTATCAATTGGGCATGATTCTTCTCAGTCGGAGGACTTTATACGCACTAATATGTGAAAAAAATGGACTAGAAGACGAGTGACATGCAAGACGAACTTTATCTCATCAAGGAAGCAGAAGTAGGCAGTCGACAGATCGGCCTGGCCAAGGTCGTCGTCACGCTGTTGTTGCTGTCTGCAGCCATCGCCACACCGCTGGCGATGGTGCCGCTGGTGCCGATACCTGGCTATATGAGTGCGTTCGGTATTGCGATGATCATCATCAACATCATTCTTGGCGCGCTGCTTTTTGCCAAGGGCCTGATCGAGAGCAAAGAACGCACGATACGATTGGGCACCGCGTACTTCTTCGTCACCGTCATTTTTATTCCGCTGATTGCGGCGTTTCCCGGCGGTCTGATGACAGCACCCATTATCGGCGCGACGAGTAGCGCAGTCTGGCTGTGGTGCTACTGGCATACCGGTTTCGGCCTGCTGATCATTCGCTATGCACTGAGTTCGGACGACGTTGCCGGCACCGCCACCAGTGTGCGGACTTCCATCATTGCGACGATCGCCGTGGTCGTCCTGCTGACGCTGAGCGCGACGATCGGTTTGCCCTATATGCCTGCGGTGTTTAGCAACGGCAAAAACTTCTTCGACGATTCGACTCTGGTCATCCCCGCACTGGTATTCGGCATTAATCTGATTGCCCTGCTCTGCGTCATGCGCATGCGTGACAGCAAGCCCGAACAGTTGTGGGTGATGGTCGGCATGTTCGCCGCCTGCATCGACATCTGGCTGACGCTGTATGGCGGCTCGCGCTTTTCGCTGGGCTGGTATTTCGCCAAGATGACCAGCCTGTTCACGTCGCTGGTAGTGCTGATTTCACAGCTCTACGGCATCACCCGGCTCTATAACAGCATCGCCGGCGCCAATAAAATCCTCATGACGCAGGCCAACCAGGACGGGTTGACGGCACTGTCAAACCGACGCTGCTTTGACCAGGTGCTGGAGATCGAATGGAATCGCGCCCGCCGCGACAAGCGTTCACTGGCGCTGCTGATGATTGATGTCGACTTTTTCAAAAAATACAACGACTGCTATGGTCATCTGGCGGGCGACGACTGTCTGCGCAAGATTGCCAGCCATATGCTGGCGGTGATCAACCGTCCCGGCGACGTGGCTGCACGCTATGGCGGCGAAGAGTTTGTGGTGATGTTGCCCAATACCGATGCCAGCGGCGCACGGCTGGTTGGCGAACGCCTGCTCTATAACCTGTCTCAGGCAGCCATCCCTCATGCGCAAAATGTGCCATCCGGACATGTCACCCTCAGCATTGGCGTGTCAGCCATGGTTCCCGGCGCGGGCAGCAACACGACCATGCTGGCGCTTGCTGCCGACAAGGCCCTCTATGAAGCCAAGGAACATGGCCGTAACCAGATTCGTACGGCAGCTCAGGAAAATATCGCTCCCATGGCGACGCCGGCGTTCCTGATGAGTTGATTGACTAATTGGACTTGCCAGACTGATAAGACACAGATATTCAACAAACCAATAACTGGTATTGGGAATCAAAATTGGAAAAAGAGGATCGAAACACGCATACTGCAACGCAACATAAATCACTTTTTGCGGAGCCTGCCATGCGTATTCTGATCGACGTCCTGCCTTACACCCTGCTGATCGCTGCAATGGTCGCGCGTTATTTCGCATCGACACGTTAATCCGACTGGCAGTATCGACCGTTAAAGCCTGAATCCGCTCTGATGCGGATCTGGCGCGGTTGACCAAGAAATAAAAAAGGGCAGAGTTTATCTGCCCTTTTGCTTTTTCCGGACCGCTTATCTCCTGCATGACGGTACGTCACTCCGGCAAAATCGTCTTTACAATTCCTTCCCCGCATTCAAGAAAAAACCTGCCGCGTCGATATGCTGGTGGGGCGTTGTCGCCCGTTGCCTTTACTTGCTGTTACTCTCCCTGCTTTTCATTTATTTTGAAAGATTGCTCATGCGGCGCATCATGACCATCATCCTCTCTACAGCACTGGCGCTGGCGCTCAACGGCTGCGCATGTGCTCCTGGATTCGTGGGCTTTGACAGTCGCTGCGGTTTTCTCAACTTCCCCAGCGGTCAACCCTGAGGCGTCTTTTCACTTGTAAATACAGGTTAATTTTTACTCACACATTTCCATCAATTCAGATCACCTATCGCAAACCGGGAAACACCGTGTGCATTGCAGCAAAAATCAGCGATCTGTTTCCGCTCCCCTACCACTTCACGCCAGATGCGACGCAAGCCAGTTTTGCAAATCGCCCTGAACGCGCAAGCGACGCTCCTTCGATTCATTAAAAATCTCGTGGTAAGCGTCGTCATAGCAATACAGGCATTTGTCGACTTGCGGCACGCGCGAAAAGAAAGAACGGCTTCCCTGCGGATCCACAAACGCATCGTCGCCCGCGATCTGCAATAACAATGGCAGGGTAAACGTGCCGGCGTCGCGCTGCACCTGTGACATCGCCGACAGCATGAAATTGACCACGCGCGCGGCGACCTTGCCGTGATTGAGCGGATCGTTGCGATATCTCTGCACCACTGCCGTATCGTGCGATACCAACTCCGCCGGCAAACTGGTCGGCACGGCAAAACCCGGCGCAAGGCGCGTCGTCAGGGCAAGCAATATTTTCTGGAAGCCGCTCATGCGAATCGCCAACGCCGGCGACGACAAGAGCAAGCCCCGCACCTTCGACAAGCCGCCAGTGGCAAAGCGCGCCGCCACCAATCCCCCAAGGCTGTGACCAAAAATAAAAGGCGTGGTATTGCACTGCTGCGCAAAATCATCAAACACCAATTTCAGATCGGTCAGAAAATCGGCATCGCTGCGCAAACTCCCGCGCGCGCCGCCTGATTTCCCGTGACCGCGATGGTCGTGAATTCGCACCGACAATCCTGCGTCATGAAACAGCCCGGCCAACTCCGCATATCGTCCGCCGTGCTCCCCTAGCCCATGGACAAGAACAATGGCGCCGCGCGGTTCTGCGTGTCGCCATTCTCGATAAAACAGCGTGGTGCCATCGCTGGTCTGAATAGATCCGGTATTTTCGTTGTTGAGCGGCATGGAGGCGTCGGTGAGATATTGGCCTGGTGACAGTCATGACAGGCATGGCATACATGGAGCGAAGCCATTATATCGGGTGACGCAGATGCCGCTAACAGCTCGGAGACCGTTGCTTGACACGGGACCCGGAAGATTCCGTACGGTAGAGAGCGAGGAATGCGCAGATCGCGCATTCCAGAGAATTGGTGTTGGTATATTTTTTAACCGCCAACTCCGGTGTGGAGACCAGATAATACGGTCGCCCTCATGGCACTCAAATCGGACGACGCCGGATTGGCGTGTAGGACAATATCCTGCAGCCGTTTATCGGCCGGCCCCTGAATCTTCTCTCTGATTGACAGATACTGGCAGCACGCGACTCGCCGCATCGGCCCGCCGGAAACGTTTGCTGCGGCGGATCGCCAGTTGCACGCTGGCCATCCATGACAAAGGCCGCGGATGCACCACGGCGCGCAAGGCGCGCGCATAGTCGAGCGTCAACCCCGGCGTCCACGCCATGGTCGCGGCACGCTTTTGGATCTGACTGGCGACCCAGACTTCCGGCGTAAAAAGAACCTTGATGAAACCCAGCCAGTGATCGGCACGCCGACCAATGACGCCCTCCAGCGCCGCCTCCAGCGCATACGCAACCGTGCTGGAGCAGTTGCGGTACGTCAGGTTGTAAATCTCTTCCTGACGGTACTGCTGCCAGAACCGCAGAAGCCGCTGCGAATCGTAATCGCGAAACGAAATCTTCTCTGTTGACGGACACCATGATGCCGCTTCCGATGGATAGTCGGTCAGATAACGGCCGCGCACGTTGTTGTCCGGCGTAGCGCGCAGAAGGCGCGCGAACTCATCCGGTGAGCGGTCGATTTCCTCGGCCGGATAGAGGCTGATGTACAAGCTCGGTGCCACCTCCAGCGCCGCATGGCCAGTTGAGATTCTGCCGCTGGCATCGACCGCCGCGATGTAGCGATTGACGATGGGCCGATTCAAAGTCTGTTCTTTGGCCGAACCGACCGGCGTCCATACATGCACCGTCAAAGGCGCCGCGCTATCGAGCTCGGGCAGCGTATCGTCGACAGCAAAGGTATCGCGATCATGGCTGCCTGCGTCGAGCGGGCGATCGGAATCCGCATTCCGGAAAGACAGCTGAGAAATCGACGCGGTCTGCGGCAAACGCCGCGTGCGGCTGGCCAGCCAGATCAGGCTCCAGCCGCTGAAGATCAGTCCCATACCGATGCAATAAGGCAGCGTCCCCTTGTAATGCGTCGGATACGGTTGGAAGAAAAAGATTGCGATCAGAATTTGTCCGATGCCGCCGGCCAGCGCCATGCGCCAGCGCGGAAAGCGCACCACCAGCGCCGAGGCAATCTGCAAGCCGCCACCGATCGTGAACGCCGTGCCGAACAACATGGCCAGCACCATGTCGCTGGTCGGATGCAGCGAGATCACCAAGAGGGAAATGAGCAAGAACAAACCACCCTTCAGATAACGCAGCGATTTTTGCGCGCCGATGCCGCTGGATGCAAGGAAGAGCGTTGCCAGGCTTTCCGCCAACAACAAATAGCCGAACACGGTAAGAGGAAACACCAATACGCCATCGAGCGCATCGATGCACAGACTGACACCGATGACGCCCCATGCCAGACCGATCAGCGCCAGCACATGCCAATAACGGCGAATGAAATCGGCACCCAACAATAGCAAGACCAGACGTATCACTTCCTTCTCCATTTCCTGAATTCTGCATTGCCGCTTACCTATTCTGGCGATGAACGACGATGTATTTCCCGCCATTTTACCGTCGTCGACACTTTCACTCCGTCAAAGCAATATCTGTCTGCCCTCAACATCCGTGACAAGCACGCTCCCGCGCGGCGATAATGGCCGCCCCCCCCTCATCGACTTTGACATGCCCCTGTTCATCAAGATCGTCAGTACACTCCTGCTGTTTCCTGCCAATCTGTTATTGCTGGCGGCACTTGGCTTGCTGCTGCGCCGTCGCCGGCGCGGTGCAATCTGGCTGAGCTGGACTGCGCTTGCCTTGTTATGGGTATTCAGTACGCGCGCCGGCGCCCTGCTGCTGATCGCTCCCCTTGAGACACAGACGCCGCCCATGTCCAGCGCAACGATAACAAGCTCCGATGCGCAGGCAATCGTAGTGCTCGGCGCACGCCGGCAGTCCAATGCGCCGGAATATAACAATCAGGACGCGCCCGGCTATCTGGCGCTGGCCCGTTTGCAATACGCAGCCAGACTCCAACGCATCAGCCATCTTCCTTTGCTGGTCACAGGAGGCAAGACCGATGCCGCAGTGGAAAGCGAAGCCGAAGTCATGGCGCGCAGCCTGCATGACGATTTTGGCGTGAGCACGCGCTGGCTGGAAAAGGAGGCGAACGACACCGCACAAAATGCTTCGCTATCTGCAGCCATGCTTGGCAAGGACGGTGTACAGCGCATCCTGCTGGTGACGGATGCGATCCATATGCCAAGAGCCTTGGCCAGTTTCCAAAATACCGGTCTGGAAATCACGCCTGCACCGACTGTTTTCTTCAGCCATGAGCGGCTTTCACCGTACGACTATGTTCCCAGCGGAGAAGGCTTGCGCCGCAGCAACTACGCCTTGCATGAATGGATAGGCTTGCTTTGGTACACGCTCAGGGACAAGGTCACGAGCAAGGTCAGATAAAGCCTGTGAAAGCCGCACTAATCGCGGCTTTCTTTTTTTCTACCACGTTTAAAGTTACTCTGTTGCCGCGCCGTTAATAACTCAAATACGACAACAACTCGGGTATCGCTATCCAAGTTTCCAAGGCGAGCAAAGACTCGCCGCACACCACAACTATTAATCTAGGAAAACTTTGGAGATCATCGGATGAAACTCTCATTCAAACAACGGTTGTGGACGCCGCTCGTCATCAGTCTGATTGCGTTGCTGGCCATCTCAATTTTCAACATATTCCAGGCGCGCGACATTCGCGTGGAAGAGCGCAAGAAGGACCTGATCAACGTCGCGCAAGTCGCCATGAGCACCATCAAGGAATATGGTGAACTGGCGAAAAGCGGCGCCATGAGCAAGGAAGACGCGCAAAAAGCAGCGTTGTTGCGTGTGAAAAACATGCGCTATGGCACCGATGGTTATTTCTCGGTCTCCAACTCGCAGGCTGTGACTGTGATGCATCCAATCAAGCCTGAATTGAACGGCAAGGATTTGTCAGCCTTCAAGGATCCCAACGGCACACTGGTGTTCGTGAACATTTCCAAGGCCGGCGCCAAACCCGAAGGCGACTTCATCAACTACGTCTGGCCCAAGGTCGGCTCGCAAGATCCGGTACCAAAAACTTCCTACGCTTTCCGCTATGAACCTTGGGATTGGATCGTCACGACCGGTGTCTATGTCGACGATATCAACAGCGCTTTCATGCGTTCGATCTATCAGGCGGCCGCTATTTTCTTCGGCTTCGCGATTATCCTGATCGGCCTGGTGGTGGTGAATAACCGCGGCATTCTGCGTACTATCGGCGGCGATCCTGGCGATGCGGCTGAAATCGCCAACAAAATTTCCGATGGCGACCTGACGCTGGTAATCAACACTGTGCCGGGCGATACGTCGAGTCTGGTGTATGCCTTCAAACGCATGCGCGATTCACTGACGCACACGATCTCCAACATCAAATCATCCGCTGACACGATTGCCACGGCCTCGAGCGAAATCGCCAGCGGCAACCTCGATCTGTCCAGCCGCACTGAACAGCAAGCCGGATCGATCGAAGAAACCGCTTCGGCGATGGAAGAACTGACCTCGACCGTCAAGCAGAACGCCGACAATGCACGCCAGGCAAATCAGCTTGCGGTATCGGCTTCGGAAGTCGCAGTTCAAGGTGGTGCCGTCGTCAGTCAGGTCGTTGATACGATGGGTTCGATCAATGATTCGTCGCGCAAGATTGTCGACATCATCAGCGTGATTGACGGCATCGCCTTCCAGACCAATATTCTGGCGCTCAACGCTGCCGTGGAAGCAGCTCGTGCCGGCGAACAAGGCCGCGGCTTTGCCGTGGTGGCATCTGAAGTGCGCAGCCTGGCACAACGCTCGTCCGCTGCCGCCAAGGAAATCAAGACGCTGATCGACGACTCCGTTGCCAAGGTCGATGTCGGTAGCAAGCTGGTGCAGCAAGCGGGTGAAACCATGAACGAGGTGGTCGCCAGCGTCAAGCGCGTGACCGACATCGTTGGTGAAATCAGCTCGGCCAGCCAGGAACAAAGCGCCGGTATAGGTGAAGTCGGCCAGGCGATTACCCAGATGGACGAAGGCACGCAGCAAAACGCCGCGCTGGTGGAACAAGCTGCTGCTGCAGCGCAATCGCTGCAAGATCAGGCCGCCACACTGGCCAATCTGGTTGGTCGCTTCAAGCTGGATGCAACACAAACGCATCAGCTTGCCGCCGCACCGATTCGCAGCACACCACAATCGTTCAAAGCACCGGTAAAAACATCCGCACCAGCGCCGGCAACCAAACCAGCCGCAATTACCAAAGCTAAAGCCAAACCGACTCCTGCGTCAGCGCCACGGCTGGGCGGTGCCAGCGCCAAACCGGCCAGTGCTTCGAAAGCGGCAACACCTGACTCGGATTCGGACTGGGAAACATTCTGAAACTAAGATTGAGATTACTCGGACAGCAATTGACCGCGTAATAAAAAATAGCATACAAGAAACAAAAAAAGGGCCTTCATATGCAGGCCCTTTTTTAATGCCATCTTTTCTTTCCCCTGTCTCGCAGCAAGCACCGTTCTTGCTCGCACTTTTTACACAACTCACAGTCAAATGGAGAATAGGCTTAAAATAAGTCCATATAAGCCTCTGGTCAGGCATATTGCCCGGCCGTCTGTGAAGTCCAGAAGTGTGTTTGACAGGTTAACCTGTCGAGTCCGTTTAAGGAAAAGAGACATGGCGAACTCACCTAAGAATATCTCCAGCCTGATGTGCGAACTGAGCGTCGCACTTGCCGATCTTGCCGAAAAGATGAGCAATCTGGCAATCAATCTGGAAAATCAGTATCTCGATTCCGATGCTGACGAGCCGGTTGCCCTGATGGAAGCAGCGCGCTCAACCATAGAGAAAGCCAAAAGCAGTTAAGCCGGCTCCCAATTCATCACCTCGGAATTCATCCATCCGGCATGACAAGATGTCATTGCGCGATCGCCTGATCGATCCAGAACTTTTCTCCTTCTGCCTGTACACGTTCCGCAATAAAATCTGCAACCACATTGACCCGCAAAATATCGCGCGCATCCGCATGCGTGATCAGCCAGTAGGAGCGGTATAGCCGGATATCCGGCAGCAAGCGCACCAGGCCTTCCGCCCTCTCCTCCTCACGTACCATGAAGCATGGCAACACGCCCAGGCCTGCGCCTCCGACCACCGCCGCCATCTGGCTGATGATGTTCGATATCCGGATGCGCGGGCGTAACAAGGGCGATATTTCCGACAGATAGTCCAGCTCGCGTGACCACATCAGGTCTTCCACATAACCGACCCAGGTATGCGTCTCCAGTTGAGCCTTGTTGTCGATATGGCCGTGTCGCTGCAGATAATCGCTGGACGCATAAATCCCAAGTTCGTAGTCATTCAGACGACGTGCATAAAGACGTCCCTGCTCCGGACGCGTCATGCTGATGGCAATGTCGGCTTCGCGTTTGGAAAGGCTGAACATGCGCGGGTTGGCGATGAGTTCCACTTCCAGTTCAGGATGTTGCTGCGCCAGCAAGTTCAGTTGCGGCGCCAGAAAGTAGGTGCCCCAGGCTTCCGGCGTGCCGATGCGGATCGAGCCGGTCAACCCTTGCTTGGCGTCGTCCTGGCGAGCATGGATGCGAACGGCCAGACTTTCCATGGCTTCGGCATCGGCGATCAGGCGCTCACCTTCCACCGTCAAGGCATAACCAGCAGACCGACGGTCAAACAGCACTGCCCCGAGCGATGCCTCCAGCCCGGCGACGCGACGGCTCAAGGTCGAATGATCGATGCCGAGCTGGCGGGCGGCCACAGTCAGACGACCGGCGCGCACCACGGCGAGAAAGGCTTGCAGATCGTTCCAGTCGAATTTACGCATGGTCTTTTGCATGAGAATTTTTGCACATGAAGTTTGTGATATTCGGCATTTACCACGAAAAATCCCAATGCTACTCTTTTTCCAGGCTGCGACCCGCAAGCCCCATAAAGACAATGACAAAGCTAGGAGACAGCATGGCAACCATGTTCCAACAATTGAAGGCACTGGCCGAAGCCGGCAAACCGGTACGCGTCGGCCTGATCGGCGCAGGCAAATTCGGCTCGATGTTTTTGTCTCAGGTGCCGCGCACACCCGGCGTGCATCTGCTGGGCATTGCCGACCTGTCACCCACACGCGCGAAGCAGGCATTGACGCGTGTCGGCTGGAAAGACGACATGCATGCTGCGCGTTCCTGGGATGAGGCGCTGCACGACGGCAGCACCTTTGTGCAGGACGATGCAGAGGCGATGATTTCGCATCCGCAACTGGATATCGTCATCGACGCCACCGGCAGCCCTGCCGCCGGTATCCGTCACGCGCTGCTGTGCTGCAAGCATCGCAAACACATCATCATGGTCAACGTCGAGGCGGATGCCCTCGCCGGTCCGCTGCTGGCGCGCCGCGCCGCCGAAGCAGGAATCATTTATTCGATGGCCTACGGCGACCAGCCGGCGCTGATCGCCGAGATGGTCGACTGGGCGCGCACCTCCGGCTTCGACGTCGTCTGCGCCGGCAAGGGCACCAAATATCTGCCGATCTATCACCAGTCGACGCCGGATACAGTGTGGGGACACTACGGCTTCAGCGAAGCGCAAGTGGCTTCGGGCGACTTCAATGCACAGATGTTCAACTCCTTCCTCGACGGCACCAAATCAGCACTGGAGATGGGCGCCGTCGCCAACGCCTGCGGCCTCACGCCGGGCGCAAACGGATTGGCCTTCCCGCCGTGCGGGGTCGACGATCTGCCAAACATTCTGAAACCCGCATCGGCGGGCGGCATCCTGTCGCATTCTGGTACGGTGGAAGTCGTGTCATCGCTGGAGCGCGATGGCCGTCCGGTGTTCCGCGATCTGCGCTGGGGCGTGTATGTCACCTTCGAAGCACCGAGCGATTACGTACGCGACTGCTTCGCCCAATACGGCCTCAAGACCGACGCCAGCGGCCGTTACGCCACCATGTACAAACCCTACCACCTGATCGGGCTGGAGCTGGGCATCTCGGTCGCAAACATCGCTGTGCGCGGCCAGCCGACCGGCAACACATTGGCTTTCAGCGGCGACACCGTTGCCACCGCCAAGCGCGATCTCAAACCGGGAGAAAAACTCGACGGTGAAGGTGGCCACATGGTCTATGGCAAGCTGATGCCCGCAGTGGATTCGCTCAATGCGGAAGCACTGCCGATCGGGCTGGCGCATCACATCGTCTTGCAGCGCCCCGTCGCTGCCGGTCAGACCGTACGCTGGAGCGATGTCGCCATCGACAGCAGCCTGGAGTCGATCCGCATTCGCCGTGAAATGGAAGAATTGTTCCGCAAGGAGATGGGACTGACGGCGCCGCGCAGCAGCATCGCCGCCTGATTTCCAAGACAAAAAAAACCGCCGCGCTGAACATTGCGCGGCGGTTTTTATTTTTACAATCGAAAAATCAGAAGTCGTATTTCAACTCTGCAAACAAGGTTCTCTCCGGGAACGGATGAAACAGGAAGTAGTTCTTGTTGGTGAGATTGTCGATGCCGACTGCGGTGCTCCAATGCTTGTCGATCTTGTAGCGTACGCGCGCATCGAACACCATGAAGCCGTCAAAACCCTGATAGGTGTGCGTGTTGACATCGCTGTTGTCGACCGTCGAATAGAGACGCCCACTGTAGCGTCCTGCCAGCGTATACGCCCACTTGTCATCAGGACGATAAGTCCCCACCAGCGTGGCGCGCCATTCGGGCACATAGGGTGTGCGCTTGCCGACGGATGTCGTGGTGCTCGACACAAAGCTGCTGTTGGCAAGGATGCGCGCATCGACATAGGTCACGCTGCCGTTGATCTCTAATCCGCGGATCAGCACATCGTCTTTTTGCACGACGAACTCAACGCCACGCTGGCGTGTCTTGTCGACGTTCTGCGTGAAGGATGACACCACCGTCCCCAGTGTCGACGTCTGCGAAATCAAGGCATCGGAAACTTCTTCCTGGAACAAGGACAGACGCAGCTTGCCTTTGTCGAGTGCGCGCTCGATGGCCAGCTCACTCGATAGCACGCGCTCGGGCTTCAGATTGGGATTGGGCTGGCGATAGATGTTGTCGCTGCCGAGTACGTTTTGGTACAACTCGCCGACCGTCGGAAAACGCAAAGCCTTGCCGAAAGAGCCGGTGAACTGCCACAGATCACCAGGCGCCCATGCCACTGACAGTTTGGGAGAGAAGCCAGAATTGCGAACTTCCGGCTGATTGATACCGCCACTAGCCACGGCATAGTTGTAGCCACCAAAAGCGCGCCACCATTCATAGCGCCCGCCCAACGTGGCTTTCCAGTCCGGCGCCAGACGCCAGACATCTTGCGCCCACACAGCGCTGGTTTCTGTCTTGCCGCGCGAATCGCTCGACAAGGCGCCGTTGCTGCCGGAAACCCAGTTGCTGGTCGAATAGGTCGGGCTAACCAGTTTGTATTGATCATAGTGGCCGCCGAAGCTGACGATATGCGCCCCTTTGACGCCATCCGGCCGCCAGATGCCTTTGAGATCCAGGGTTGACCAACCGGTGCCGCTGGCATCGGCGATAGTCCCGCTGCCGCCGGTTTGCGCAGCGGGATAAGTGCCGGCTGACGTCCGCGTGGAATCCTTTGCGGTGTAGAAATTACTGGCGATGGCTTCCCAGTCGAACACGCCCTGCGTCTTGCTCCTGACGGCCAGGCTTTGCATCCACTGCTCCTGATCGGTGCCGTTGCTGACGAGGCCGCTCGGATAGACCGTCGCGCCGGCGGCATTGCTGAGATAGGACTGTCCGTGTGAATCGGCCCGGTTCTGCCAGTAGCCCAAGGTGTAGGTCGCTGTGAGCGTCGGCGAAAAATCGTAGGCCAGCTTGAGCTTGGCATTGTCTTGCACGGTGTGAGTCAGGCCGTTCGCGCCGAGCACAAAAGTGGGCTTGCCGTTTTTATCTTGCGTTGCGTAACCTCCGCTGCTGCCGGTAGGTATAGCGCCTGTTACATAGGTCACGGGCTGACTATAACTGTCCAGATGATTGGCGCTGAACCACCATGACCAGTCGCCGCTGCGATTGCCGAGCGTGGCGGCGAATTCTTGCGAGCGATAGGTGTTGCTGGTGCCGTATTGGCTAAAGTCCTGAAACGCGGTGTTGGCCTTGACGCTGGCTTCGAAATGATCGGGCATGCGCGTGGTGATCTCGGTGACGGCGCCATAGGAATTGCCGGGATATTGTGCGGCGAAGGGGCCGTACAGCACGTCAATACGTTCGATTTCTTCCGGTGCAACGAGGAACCAGCGCGGCGAACCATTGCCGTTGTTGTTCGCGATCAGCGCCGACAACAGCGTGCCATCGGCATAGATCAGGCTGCGCGCGCTGGCGTTGATACCCGTTGTGCGTGTAGACATCGGCGCCTGCGTGTCGCCGATAAAGCGCTTGCGGATCATCACGCTGGGCATGTACTTCAGCGTGTCTTCGACGTTCATCGCGTTGACCGTGTCGGCGATTTTTGCGGCGGTGACGCTTTCCGTGGTGGTCGGCAGCTTGTTCTTTTCGCTGACCGATTGCGATTCTTTGACGACAACCTCGGGCAAGGCGGGATCGCTGTTCTCAGCCTGGCTCAGCGGAGTCCAGGCGGCAATCAGCGCCAGTAGCAAGGGACGCAGGGTTCCCGGAAATGGTGTGGATGTTTTCATGTGATATCGATTTGCGACTTCTGTGCGACACGGCAAAACCGGCGCAGCAGCATGTGAATAGAGTGTGTCTGGATCCGCTCGCAGAAAACTCAGCTGAGCGGCGGACAAGTATCAGATAACTTCAAGCAGTGACGGGCGGTCCGCGAGAAGGCGCAACGATCCACGCGAACAACGGCTGCGGCGCACGATAAAACAGACGCGGCAACAAATGAGAAATGGTGAAGACGGTCTCACCGACGGCGACATGAGGTGGCGGCGTCAGGACGTCCGCATGCATCAGGCAATACGGGCAATGGGCCGATGCAACAAGCTGTTCTTTCCCCGAAACCGGTGCATCGCTTTTGTTGACGCCGAAGGCGCTGCAGATTTCCATCCAGAATGCAGGTGAAGAAGGTTCCGGCGAAAAGGCGCGCGACAAGGTCGGAGCAAGCACCATCAGCAGCACCGCAAAAATAGCGGTCCAGGCGGTGATTTTTTGTTTGATTGTTGATCTCTTCCCCATCCCGCGACTTTAGCACGCAGGGGTAGCGCAGCGTACTGCCGCGAAGGTGGCGCTGGCGGAGAAAAGTACGAGAGATGAAATTATCTCTGTCGGCCAAAAGCCTTTACAGACAAGGATTAGCGCGATATCGCCGTTCAGAAAAACGGGCTAAGAAAACAAAAATGCAGAGGGTGCGACAAATTGCCGCACCCTGCAGAAACCAGTGCTTGCGAGCAATCGCCTGGACTGCTTGCAGCAAGCTGCGACTATCTTACTTGACCGGGCTTGGCTCAGTCACAGCGGCAGCGGGAACCGCCTTGATACCCTTGGTTTGCGTCAGTGTCAGGCTGGTGACGAAGCTGGCGATGTCGTAAGGCTTGCCGTCGCGTTCACCGGCAGTCTTGTCGGTGTGATGCGCTTCGACAACGTAGGTGCCTTGCCACGGCAAATCAAATTTCACGACGCCTTGTTCATCCGTGTGGCTTTCCTTGCTCCAGCCGGCCGGCACCTGAATGTTGATCTTGGTCTTTGGCAGCGGCTGGCCCTTGTAGAACAGCTTGAACTCGCCGCGCTTGCCGGTCGGCACGACATCCAGCGTCAGGCGTGGCGCCTGTTCGGCATCCGATGTCACCAGACGTGCTGCCGGTGTCCATGCTGTGCGTACGACGGTGTCGCCGGTCTTGCGCTCCATCACCGGGTAATGCGCTTCTTCGACGATGATGGACTCGTTCTTGCCGGCGCGTGCGGACAGTGCAAAACCGTTCTTGCCCTTCTTGAGGTCCAGTGTCTTGTCGCCATTGGTACCCAACAAAACGGCGGTCGGCTGCTCGAACTTGTCGAGACGGCCCGGCGATACTTCGCGCAGGTTTTCAGCGAATTCACCGAAGTAGAAATTGGCGGACTTCGCATCCTGTTGCAGCCAGACGTGGTGGGCTTGCGCCGATGCAGCGAACAGCATAGTGGACAACAAGGCGGGAATGACAAGACGTTTCATGTAGTACTTCCTTTCAGGGTCGATGAAATAGTGATGCAACAAGACAAACAGACCGGACGCAAAACGCTCCCTTCCTGAGTCACGTCTTTCACGGGACTGGAAACATCGGGCATACCGGACATTGCTGAATGACTCTCTGGCGCGTTCGCAGCGGCAGTATGTAACCGCATCGTTGCAACGCGCATCTGGCCTGGCTTGAGGCTTGGCGGGATCTGGATAAATAGGGGGTCGTCCGATGCATCCGGACAGGGAGGCGTCTTGTTGGCTTGTTATTTTGCTCAACAAGCGGCGCTTTTTAATTATCGAGAATGATTATCATTATAGAGAGTGATTCCGACGGAGACAATCACTTCCTGACAAAAACCTGAGCAAAAAACCATGCAAAGGGCGCGCCTTTTTATACCCAGCTGCGCGTGTCCGAACAGGCATCCAAACTCACCAAAGAGGTGGCGCGCACCAACAACGAACCGGTGCAAGGCTACGAGAAGCTGTAGAACGAATTCTGATTCTGCGCTTTTTGTATTTCCTCGGCCCATAAAAAAATCCGGCCGCTCCTTTCGGGAGGGCCGGATTTTTTATGTCCTGAGATGAGCGATCAGCTACCGCGATAAGTCGAATACGACCACGGCGAGACGACCAGAGGTACGTGATAGTTCTGCGCCGGATCGGCGATGCCGAAGGCGATGACGACTTCGTCCACAAAACGCGGTGCCGGCAACTCTACGCCCTGCCCGGCGAAATAATCGCCTGCGCCAAACACTAGCTCATAACGCCCAGTCACAAATTCGTCTCCTTGCAACAACGGCGCATCGCAACGGCCATCGCTGTTGGTAACGGCGTTTTTCAGCAACACTTTTTCATTTCCTTTGACGGCATACAGGGCCAGTTTGACGCCTGCGCCCGGCTTGCCTTGGGTCACGTCCAGGACGTGGGTGCTCAGTTTTCCCATTGTGCTTCCTCTTTTAGCAGATGTTGACCATTCTTTGACCGGCAAATGATATACCGCAGTGTTGCGGTCTATATACGTTCCAGCTTATATCCACAATCAATTCTAAAGACATAATTCGGCGGACACATGAAACAAATCAAAAGAACGAGCAGAAGGCAGGAGACATGAACGATTCCAACTACCCACGCGACCTGGCCGGTTACGGCCGTACGCCGCCACACGCACAATGGCCTGACGGCGCGCGCATCGCCTTGCAGTTCGTGCTGAACTACGAAGAAGGCGCGGAAAACTGCGTGCTCGACGGTGATGCCGGCTCGGAGGTTTTCTTGTCCGAAATCATCGGTGCGCAGAGTTTCCCCGCACGCCACATGAGCATGGAGTCGATCTACGAATATGGCTCTCGCGCCGGTTTGTGGCGCTTGCTGCGCATGTTTGAAGACCGCAAACTGCCGCTGACCATCTTCGGCGTGGCGCGTGCATTGCAACGCAATCCGGATGCAACTGCCGCCTTTCTCGAACTGGGCCATGAGATCGCCTGCCACGGCCTGCGCTGGATCAGCTACCAAAACACCGATGAAGCAACCGAGCGCAAGCACATCGCCGAAGCCGTCGCCATCATCAAGGACATCACCAACAACGCACCGCTGGGCTGGTACACCGGACGCGATTCGCCCAATACGCGCCGTCTGGTCGCCGAGCATGGCGGCGTCGCCTACGACGCCGACAGCTATGCCGACGACCTGCCCTACTGGGAAAACGTCAACGTGCGCAATGCCGACGGTTCAACGGCTTCCATGCCGCAACTGATCGTTCCTTATACGCTCGACAGCAACGACATGCGCTTCGCCGCGCCGCAGGGATTCAACTCGGGCACGCAGTTCTTCGATTATCTGAAAGACGCCTTCGACGTGCTCTACGCCGAAGGTGATCCGGCCGGACTCGATTGCCCCAAGATGCTGTCGGTCGGTCTGCACTGCCGCATTGTCGGCCGTCCTGCACGTGCAGCGGCGCTGGCGCGTTTCCTCGACTATGTACAACAACACGACAAGGTCTGGATCACGCGCCGCATCGATATCGCAGATCACTGGCGCAAAACACATCCACACCCGCATCCGTTCAGCAAGGTTTGATCTACCGCCGTGGCGGATCCACGGAACACTATAAAAAAGTTCGACATACCATTTAATGGAGGAGACACCATGCAACAAGCAAACGCAATCCTGCGCAAGCCAGTCAGCACACATCTCGCAGCGGCGGGCCTGATCGGGCTGTCCGCAATGGCGGCAATACAGCAGGCGCACGCCGCCGAATGGGCCGATAATTCCATCGGCTACCGCTATGGCACCAAGTTCGCCGAGCCCTACAACACGCAGGACATCAGCAAGAACATCATCAACTTCACGCACGCCAGCGGTTACAAGTACGGTACCAACTTCCTGAACGTCGACCTGCTGATGTCCGACAAGAAGGACAGCAATGCGCAGGAAGCCTACATCACCTACCGTCATACGCTGGACATCGGCAAGATCAGCGGCAAGGACTTGTCCTTCGGCCCAGCGCGCGGCGTCGGCTTTACCGCGGGCTTCGACTGGAACACCAAGAACGATCCGGGCTACGGCTCCAAGAAACGCATGATCGTCGCCGGCCCCACGCTGATGATGGATGTGCCCGGCTTCCTCAACATCAGTCTGTTGGCACTGTGGGAAAGCAATCAGCCGGTTGGGATTTCCAGCCGCTATTCATACGATGTGCACCCGATGTTGACCGCAGCATGGGGCATTCCATTCGGCACCAGTGGCTTCGCGTTTGAAGGCTATGTGAACTACATCGCCGCCAAGGGTAAGGACGAGTTCGGCAGCCCGACCAGCCCGGAACTGAACTTCGACGGCCAGGTCATGTACGACGTCGGCACGCCAATGGGGCTGGGCAAGAACACCTTCCGCATCGGTCTGGAATATCAGTACTGGCGGAACAAGTTCGGCAATCAATCCAAGGTGCCGGGCTCCTTCGCCAAGACACCGATGATCCGCGCCGAATACCACTTCTAAGTCTGGGTGTAACATGCCGGGGGACGCTGTTGCGTCCCCTTTTTTCATTCATGCTCCCATGTTGCCACGACTGCCATGATCGCTTCTGCCAAGCCAGCCCATATCAGCCACGCCGAATGGCAAACCCGTGTCGATCTCGCCGCCTGCTACCGGCTATGCGCACTGCAAGCCTGGGACGATGTCGTCTACACGCATATCTCGGCCACCGTGCCGGATGAGCCGGGACATTTTTTGCTGAACCCGTTCGGCTATCGTTTCGATGAGATCTGCGCATCGAATCTGGTCAAGATTGACCAGCACGGCCAGATCGTCGGCGACAGCCCTTACCGCATCAATGTCAGCGGTTTCGCGATCCATGGCGCGGTGCATGCGGCGCGTGCCGACGCGCATTGCGTCATGCATCTGCACAACGACCATGCGGTTGCCGTCAGCGCACTGCCGCAGGGATTGCTACCGCTGTCGCAACATGCGTTGCGCTTTTACGAACAGATTGCTTGTCACGATTACGAAGGGCTGGCATTGACGCCCGGTGAACAGACACGGCTGATCGAACGTCTCGGCGACTATCCCGCGCTGCTCCTGCGCAACCACGGCAGCCTGATCTGCGGCCGCACCATCGCCGAGGCCTATGTACTGATGGACACGCTCGACAAGGCTTGCCGCATCCAGCTGCTGGCACAGGCCGGCGGACAAGCGCCGCAGATGCCTGCTGCCGATATCTGCCGAAAGACGCATCAGCAATTGCTCGGCGACGGCAGCCCGGAAGGTACGCTCGAATGGCCCGCGATGCTACGCAAACTGGACGCACTGGATGCGTCTTACAAGAACTGATTTCACCCAAGGAGAGAACATGCCCACATTCAACATCCAGCTGTTTGAAGGCCGCAGCATCGAACAAAAACGTGAACTCGTGAAGGCAATTACCGAGGTCACCTGCAAGACCTTACAATGCGGACCGGAGTCGGTCGATATCATCATCCAGGACGTCAAGAAAGAGAATTGGGCGACTGCGGGAAAATTGTGGTCGGACTGACAGCCTGAATCAAACACGGAAGCTCAATGAAAAATGGCGCGCCAACTGATATCAGCGGCGCGCCATTTTTGGTTTTTACCTACTCTTTATTCGGACATCACCGGTTCCACTTTTGCCTTGTTGGAAAAACGGATCAAAGGCACCCGGCGCACCATCCACAAACCGATTAATGCCGACACGATCGCCAGCGCAATGCCCATGTGAATCGCTCCGACCAGCGCATCGCGCGCCGCGTCGAGCAAAGCAGAACCGTTGTGGCCGGCTTGTAGCATTTGCGCCAGCAGTGTCGACTGGATGTCGTGATTGACGAGGATTTCCGGGTCCTTGAATTCAGCCATCCATTGCGCCGCGTGATCGCTTTCCAGCGCGCGCTGAACACCGCTGCCGTACATCTGTGTCACCAGCGTACCGGTGACCGCAGTACCGAGCATGCCACCGATCATGCGCAAGGATTGCAGCAAGGCCGTGGCGATGCCGAGATGTTCGCGGCTGGCAGCCTGCTGCGCAAAGACCGTCAGATTCGGCAACACCAGACCGAGACCGAAACCACCTGCCAGCATTGCACCCAGCATGAAGGAAGTCGAGGTGCCGCGCTGCGACAGCACGATGCCGAGACAAGAAATCGCAATCAGCGCAAAGCCGACATACATCATCATGTTGGGATTGGGAATGCGCGTGACGACGCGACCGTTGACGATACTCGCCACGGTAATACAGGCTACCAGCGGCGTGATCAATAAACCAGCCTCGCGCGGCGACATGCCGAATCCGCCCTGGAACAACAGCGGCGAATACATCAGCATCGAGAACATCGAGAAACCGGCCAGGATCGACAACAGGAACAGGCTCGACAGCGCAGGATCCTTGACCATTTCAAATGGCAGGATGGGCTGTTCGACGTGACGCTCCCATTTCCACAGGGCGTAGAACGCGGCAACACTGGCGACCAGCAAAACGACCATGCCGGTAGTCAGGCCGCGCTTGGGCAGCATCTCCACCAGTAATTGCAGGCTGCCCAGTGCGATGGTGATCAGCACCGCACCAAACCAGTCGAGACGAATCTTGCCTTCGTGCTTGATGTGACGAATATGCGGGATGTAGCGCATGGCAAAAAACAAGGAGATCAATCCGACCGGCAAATTGACGTAAAAGGTCCAGCGCCAGCCCAGCGATTGTGTCAGGAAGCCGCCCAGCGAAGGCCCGATCGAGGTCGCAATGCCATACGCCGCGCTCAGAATGATCTGCCAGCGCAGACGAATATGCGGATCCGGAAACAAGTCTGCCGCCGAGGCAAATGCAGTGCCGACCAGCATGCCGCCGCCGATACCTTGCAGGCCGCGCGCCAGCACCAGGAACAACATGCTGTTGGCCATCCCGCACAGCATGGAAGCGATGACGAAGATGATGATGGATGCAATGAGAAAAGGCTTGCGACCAAAGTAGTCTCCGAGCCGGCCGAAAATCGGCACGGTAATGACAGAGGTCAGGAGATACGAAGTTGCGACCCATGCATAAAGATCAAAGCCCTTGAGTTCTGCGACGATGGTCGGCAAGGCGGTTCCCACAATCGTCTGATCCAGCGCCACCAGCATGATGACGAAGCAGATGCCGAGGGTGGCCATCAGGGATTCGCGGAAAGGCAAGACTTGACCGCTCGAATGTGCGGTTTCTTTATATGGAGCCATGTTGGGAAAATCGTTTAGCCGGAGCTTGCAGACGTCTGTGTTGGCGAAACGACAAGCACCTGCAGATGACTACTTGTCGTGCACGACCACATTCATCACAGGCGCCAGCCTGAAGTGACTGAGTCGCTATTCTATCAATTGCAGCCGTACTCTGCAGAATGCTATGGCGGAAATAGCGGCGACCGTGTTTCAACGGTCGCCGGATGTTTGGGCATCGCCGACGGCACGACTGCCGGCGTCAGCGTTTCGCATCCTGGTGATACAGCACTTCGCGATCATTGCGCGGCTGCAGGTCACGGCTATTAGCGGTGTAGTAGCGATGAAAATCGTCAAGCTGGGCAGACGACAATGTGATCGGGTTCGACAGCACATGCCACTCGACATTCTGACTCAGCGGCGGCGTCGTCAGCGAACCGAGATAGTGGAAGTAACTCAGGTTTGCCGGCAACAATTGGCTGATATCAAATTCACGCATCGGTTCCGCCTGCCCCGCACGTACGACACGTCGCATGATGGCGTCGAACGCCGGATTGGCGGGGCCTTCGTTAAACAGAACACCGATCACCGCCAGACGACCATTTTTGGCCTTGTACACGAGGTGCAATTCGAGCGGATATCGCTTGCCGTTGAGTACATGTTCGCTGGGCGTATGAAAGTGAAACTGCTGCAATTGAAAACGGCGTCCACGGATGGTCGCAAAATTTCCCGGCGATACGTTGACCTGTATCGTGTGGGAGTTGTCCGCTACGATGGCCTCTCTGGTCTTGCGCGAGATCCGGATGCTGTCGTCAGCATCGTCGTCAAGATCGGGAGCCGCCTTATCCAAGTCGAGTGCAATCGGTGACTGCCGCTCCCCATGCACTTCGCTCCATGCCGCCTGATGCGCGTAATCAAAATGTGCACCTTCCGCCTTCGCAACCGGTGTAGCGCCGGCCAGCATGATGGTGGATAGCAGCATCGTAGGCAGCACTTTGTCGCAAAAGAAATGCATCGTTGATTTCATGAATGTCCTCTGTCGCAATGTTGTTGATCAACAGCTTCATTGAGCAGACACAAGCGCGTTATTGCTGCTCAATCAAGCTGAGGCCGGAATTTTAGTCGCGCACTTACCCGGATCACATCGTGCAGAGAGGATTGACCGATATACAACAGCCGATTCGAAATAGAACGACGCTTTTATCGTTGGGACAACAATCAGAAAAACGGAGAGGGAGGGGAGCTGCGATCAGAAAGCAGATAAACCGCAGGGTCATGCAAGCCGCCTGACGATAAATCAGGCGGCCGTGTGAGATGCAATACAGAACAGCAAAAGAGCTATCAATCGCCCGCGATCGTCATGCTTTCCAGCAGGATGGAGCCGGTCTCCTTGGTGCCGCGAATCAGCGTGTCATTACCGATGGCGACGATCTGGCGCAGCATGTCTTTCATGTTGCCGGCGATCGTGATTTCTTCCACAGGGTACTGGATCACGCCCTTCTCGACCCAATAGCCTGAGGCGCCGCGCGAATAGTCGCCGGTCACGTAGTTCACGCCCTGCCCCATCAGCTCGGTCACCAGCAAACCTGTGTCGAGTTTTTTCAGCATGCCCTTGAATGTATCGGCTGCCGTGGTCAGCGATGAGGTCATCGACAAGTTGTGCGAACCACCCGAGTTGCCGGTGGTTTCCATGCCCAATTTGCGCGCCGAATACGTCGAGAGAAAGTAGCCTTGCACCACGCCGTCTTTGACGACATCGCGGCGATGCGTCTTGACGCCTTCTTCATCGAAGGGCGCAGAACCAACGCCACCGATGACGTGCGGATCTTCCAGAATCTGGATGTGATCCGGCAGAACTTGCTTGCCCAGCGAATCGAGCAGGAAACTGGATTTGCGATACAGCGCGCCACCCGAAACAGCTTGCACGAAGGCGCCCAGCAATCCTGCCGCCAGTGGTGCTTCGAACAGCACCGGGCATTTGCGTGTGGACAGCTTGCAGGCATTCAGACGCGCCAAAGCACGTTCAGCGGCATAGCGGCCGATGGCTTCCGGCTTGGCCAGCTTCTTCGGATCGCGCATCGACGAATACCAGTCGTCGCGCTGCATGTTGCCGCCTTTACCGGCGATCGGTGCAACCGAAATCGTATGGCGCGAGAACGGATAGCCTCCAATGAAGCCGCGCGAGTTGGCGGCGACAAAATGCGATTGCTGGGCGTAGACGCTGGCGCCTTCACTATTGGTGATGCGCTTGTCGACCGACAGCGCAGCCGCTTCACAGCGCTGCGCCAGTTCGACGGCCTCTTCCGCAGTGATCAGCCATGGCGTGCACAGCTTGAGATCGCGCGGATTCATTTCGAGATTTTCGACATCCGGCAATCCGGCACAATCGTCGATCGCGGTGAAGCGGGCAATGTTGTAAGCCGCTTCGACGGTTTCTTTCAGCGCCTGCTGCGAGAAATCAGACGTACTGGCGTTGCCGCGACGGACATTGCGACCTTCGCCCATGTAGACGGTGACGCCGATGCCCTTGTCCTTGTTCTGCTCAATGGTCTCGATCTTGCCCTTGCGCACCGCTACCGACAGCCCGCTACCCTCGCTGATGTCTACCGCCGCATCGGATGCGCCTTTTTCCTTGGCATAACGCAACACATCTTGTGCAAGCTGCTTCAATTGGTCTTGACTGTGGGTAAATACGGTATCGCTCATTGGCCTGTTTTCTTCGAAATGCGTATAAAACGGGTATCATAGCAGTCGTTTAGCTTATTTATCTGAATCATGCCAAATCCCAATCGCGGGTCCTGCGGCTTCCAATCCAACGAATTCGAGCAGGAATACGACCGTCCCTCCAAATCCCAACTGAAACGCGAAATGACTGCGTTGCAGAAACTGGGCGAAGAACTGGTTGCCGAACCACGCGACCGTGTCAAACGCGTGCCTATGCCCGAAGACGTACGTGACGTCATCCTTGAATGCCAGCAAATCAAGGACCACGAAGGCCGTCGCCGCCAAATGCAATACGTCGGCAAGAAGATGCGCACCCTGGATGAAGACGAAATCGCCGCCATCCAGCGTACGCTCGACAGCTGGCGCGGTCTGTCCAAAGCGGACACCGCCTCGATGCACGCTCTTGAGCGCCGTCGCGAAAAGTTGTTGAAAGACGACAATGCCCTCACCGAGTTGCTTGCCCAGCATCCCGATCTCGACGTGCAGCATCTGCGCACGCTGATTCGTAATGCCCGCAAGGAACAAGCTGAAAACAAGCCGCCCAAGGCATATCGCGAACTTTTCCAGATTCTCAAGCAGCTGCAAGTCGCTTCGCGTGGCGCCAATGCCACAGAAGGCGCAGAAGATGGTGCGAACGAGTTGGAAGATGAGCAAGAAGACTGATCCGGACGAACTGCTGATCGGTCTGGTGTCGATCTCTGACCGTGCTTCCGGTGGCGTCTATGAAGACAAAGGCATTCCGGCGCTGCAAGACTGGTTCGGCGCTTCGCTGACCAGCCCGTGGCGCATGGAAACCCGCCTGATCCCCGACGAACGCGCTCAAATCGAGAAAACCCTGATCGAGCTGGTGGATGACATCGGTTGCGACCTGGTGCTGACTACCGGCGGCACCGGCCCTTCGCGTCGCGATGTGACGCCGGAAGCCACACTGGCAGTTGCCACCAAGGAAATGCCCGGCTTCGGCGAGCAAATGCGCCAGATCAGCCTGCAATTCGTTCCTACCGCCATTTTGTCGCGTCAGGTCGCCGTGATCCGTGAAACCTCAGATCACGCCGCCCTGATCATGAATCTACCCGGCCAGCCCAAGTCCATCAAGGAAACGCTGGAAGGCGTCAAGGATGCGGAAGGCAAGCAGCTTGTGCCCGGTATTTTTGCTGCCGTGCCGTACTGCATTGACCTCATCGGTGGCCCCTACGTCGAGACAAATGAAGCCGTGTGCAAGGCTTTCCGTCCCAAGTCGGCAATTCGCCCGGCAAAATAATTTACGTGTTTTTGGATTCTTGAAGTGTCGATGATGGACGGCTGATGGCTCGGGTGAGCCTTCAGCTCACCCTTCTACGCGTACACTGAGGCCTCGCCATGGCCGATTCAAGCTACTGCAGGTTGGCTGAGATTGCCTAACGCGGACAAATCAATTGATCCTGGCCGCCACAGATCGTCGCACGGTTCAACAGGTCAAGATATTGCTGCAGCTTCTGCGGCGTAATGCGTAAAGGATTTCCTTTGAGCTCGTTTTCGGTTGCCGGACGCCAGCCGAACTGCACCAGAAACAGATTTCTTGTGCCTTCAAAGACGGCAATGAGGCTGCCTTCACCAAATGGCGCCGCACTTCCCAGACGGTCGCAAAAACCACCGCTGATGGACGTGTAGGCACCGTTGGTCATGCTGTCTTTTTGCTTCATCGGTGTGAAATGACCTGCGCAGTTGCGCTGCGCGCCTTGCAGAACGCGCTGGACGATTTGCGTCGAAAGATGCGCACCGGCGCTAAGATCCGCCGCGCCGCGCTGCACGGACATATAGCCTTCGCGCCAGTTTTCGTGGCTTTCGTTTTGCGGCATGAATTCAACGACATAGTCGCCGGTCGGACTGCCGTTCATGTACGCGAGCCGCCAGCCGGAAGGCGGCTGCACCACCAGATTTTCGCCGCTGGGCTGAAACACATTACCTTCGAGCAGCGCCGCATTCGACGACGCAGAAACAAGCAGACTTGCCTGGAGCAGCAACAAGGCCAGCATTTTTTTCATCACGGTTCTCCATTGAAACGGGGCAGAGATTCGGCGCAGACATTTTCTGGTCATATCGTCGTATCATGGCGCTTTCAAAGCCCAAGAAGTATCTCTACTGCAAACCCGTATTGTGCACCAAAGCTGCACAATCCCGAATCGAAGAAAACTTCCATGTCCTCACCAGCCGCCCTCCTCCAAACCATCGAAATCGAAACCGCGCCCAATCCTGCCGCGACCGTCATCTGGCTGCACGGCCTCGGCGCCGACGGCAATGACTTCGTACCGATTGTGCGCGAACTCGATCTGTCGGGATCCCAACCGATTCGCTTCATCTTTCCGACGGCGCCTACCATGCCGGTGACGGTCAATGGGGGCTATGTGATGCGCGCCTGGTACGACATCTTCGGCCCGGATCTGGTGCGTCGCGAAGACGAACCAGGACTACGCGCTTCGCAAGCGATGGTGGAAGCGCTGATCGCCAAGGAAAAGGCGCGCGGCATTCCTGCTGAGCGCATCGTGCTTGCGGGTTTCTCGCAGGGCTGTGCGATGACCCTTCAAACCGGTTTGCGTCATGCAGAGAAACTGGCAGGCCTGATGTGCCTTTCCGGCTATTTGCCGCTGGCCGGCACCCTCGCTGCAGAAGCACATTCCGCCAACCAGGCAACCCCCATATTCATGGCGCATGGTCGCCAGGACCCTGTCGTGGTGATGCAACGCGCCGAGCAGTCACGCGATCTGCTGAACACGCTGGGCTATCAAATTGAATGGCACGAGTATCAGATGCAGCACTCGGTGTGTTTGGAAGAAATCGAAGACATCGGTCATTGGCTGGCGCGGGTATTGGCGAAGTAAGCACAACTCCAGTTCAGTACTTATAGTAGTCCGTAGCAAATCACACAAACCAAGCCTCGATTCTTCGAGGCTTTTTTATTGACGGGCTAGTTAAGTAACTACCGCCCCCTCCTTCGTTTATTGCCATGTACCGACTTTAACTGCATAGAGATTGACTCTCCCGATCCGTATCGTTTGATGAAGCAATAAACCTGTCGCATTACGGCTCCCACCCTGGAACAAAATCGTTACAAATCTTTACAAAACAAATATAATAATAATTCTCATTATTATTTGCATAGCCAGAGAAAAGTCCTGTTTCTCAAGCCAGCGTCACCCAACTCCCCCTTCTCGAGGATTTATGCACTCATTGCGATTACGCACTGTCGCGGTCGCCGCTTTTGCCTTGGCAAGCGGCGTTTCTTTGCAGACAGCATCAGCCCAAACCTTGCCCTCAGTGGAAGTCAGCGGGCAACGCGAACCAGGCGACAACTACGCCCCCACGAATACCACCACCGGCCTGAAAATCGATGCGCAACAAAGAGACGTGCCGCAGACCGTCAATGTGATCACCTCGGATCTAATGCGCGATCAGGGCGCACGCTCGCTTCAGGACGTAATGAAAAACGTCCCCGGCGTCGGTATTGCAACCGGCGACGGACAACGTGACGCATTCGTGATTCGCGGTTTTACGGCGCTGTATGACATCCTGCTCGACGGCGTCCGCGACGATTCGCAATACTTCCGCGACATGTACAACATCGATCGCATTGAAATCCTCAAAGGCCCTGCAGCAGTGCTCTATGGCCGTGGCTCGTCAGGCGGCCTGATCAATCGCATCACCAAGAAACCTGATTTCGCACCTTCCGCAGAAGTCGGTGTGACGGTAGGCAGCAACGATCTGAAACGTACCGAATTCAATGTCAATCGCCCTGTCAGCGACACCTTGTCGCTCCGTGTGGACGGCGCTTATGAAGACTCTGGCAGCTTCCGCAGCCAAGGCTACCTGAAGAACAAGGATATTTCGCCAAGCCTGCTTTGGAAAGACGGCAATCAAAGCCTGCTGCTGCAATACGACTATCAGCATCAAAAGCGTTCCATCGACTTCGGTATCCCTGGTTATCGCGGCGCCCCGGCCAACGTTCCTGCATCTACTTATTACGGCGCCCTTAATGCCAACGCAAACGACTATACAGAATCCGTCGTGCAATCGACCACGGCGCAATACAAGTTGCGCTTGTCGGACAAGACCGCGTTCAGCAATACCTTCCGCTACTTCGACTACACGCTCGATCGCAATCACACCCGTGCCGGCACGATCAATGACACGCTCGCCATTCCTACAGTCCAGCTATCGCGCGGCAACATCAAGCGCCATGAATATGGCTGGTTCAACCAGTCCGAATTGACGCACGACATGACATTGGGCGGCATGCGCCACCAAGTGCTGGCGGGCCTGGAGTTTGGTGAACAAAATAAATACCAGTACGTCAACAATTCAACTGCGGCGCCTTATGCCTACACGACTTCGCTGCTCAATCCGGTACTGCGGGATTTGCCGTTCATTGTCGCAACAGCACCACAAAGCAAGGGCGTAGCGATTCTGGATACGTCCGCCGTCTACTTGCAGGATTTGATCAGCCTGACCTCGCAGCTCAAAACCTTGCTCGGTGTTCGCTTTGACCGCTTCGGACAAAAGTACAACGACCAGCTCGGCGGCACGAATCTGAATCGCACGGATAACGCGTTTTCTCCACGCGCCGGCCTGGTCTGGCAGCCGACGGCGAATCAAAGCTACTACGCGTCGTACTCGAAGTCATTCCAGCCTTCCGGCGAGGGCGGAGCGATTGCAACGAGCAATGCGCAACTGGCCCCGGAGAACACTCGCAACCTCGAAATTGGCACCAAGATTGATCTGTTTGAAGGGCGCGCCAGCTTTAATGCCGCGATTTATCAATTAGTGCGCACCAACGTTAAATACACCGATCCTGTCACCAACTTACTAATTCCTGTCGGCCAGCAAGAAACCAAAGGCCTTGAGTTGAGCTTCAACGGTGAAATCGCAAAGGGATGGCAAGTGATTGCAGGATATTCCTATATGGATGCCAAGATCACCAAGGCATTAGGTACAACAAAAGCGCCTTTTACATCGGCGGCCAACACGCCAATCGAAGGCAAGACACCTAGCCTGACGCCACGCCACACCGCCAGCCTTTGGACGCTCAAGTCGCTTGATCAATGGGTGCCTGGCGTACAAGTCGGTGGCGGCCTGACCTATCGAGGCGAGAACTACGCGGCCCTCGATAACGCAGTGAAGCTACCGTCCTTCACAACGGTTGATATGGCAGCCTATTACCGTCCATCGCCCAAGGGCATCAACGTGACGCTGAATCTGAAGAACGTCTTGAACAAGTCGTACTACATTTCAGCAAACAACGACTCCGGCATCATGCCCGGGGCGCCGCGCAGTGTTGAGTTGACGGCACGCTACGCGTTCTGATCAGACACACTCAAAAAATGCCGTCCGATGCAAGTCGGACGGCATTTTTTCGCCCGTACCACCCACCCATCCTATTCGAATGATGAAAACCAAGCGGCGCACTTCTTTCGAAATGCGCCGCTTTGTTTTGAAGCTTGAATCAGTCGATTCAGACTATCCGGATTAACGCTCCGACATTGCGTCCATGACGCACAGTGCCGTCATGTTGACGATACGGCGCACGGTGGCCGATGCCGTCAGTATGTGAACCGGCTTGGCGCAACCCAACAGGATAGGACCAATCGCCACACCATTGCCGGACGCTGTCTTCAACAGGTTGTAGGCAATATTGGCAGCGTCGATGTTTGGCATCACCAGCAGGTTGGCATCGCCCTTCAGTGGCGAATCCGGCATGATTTGCGCCAACAGTTTCGGATCAAGTGCCGTGTCGCCGTGCATTTCGCCGTCGACTTCCAGCTCCGGAGCCTGCTCTTGAATCAGCTTCAGTGCAGTACGCATCTTGATTGCCGATTCGCTGTTGCTGGAACCGAAATTGGAATGTGACAGCAACGCTGCACGCGGATGCAGACCAAAGCGGCGCATTTCTTCCGCAGCCATGATGGTGATTTCAGCCAACTGCTCTGCAGTCGGATTTTCATTGACGTGCGTATCGACCAGCACCAGTTGACGGCTTGGCAGGATGACGCCATTCATGGCCGCGTAGACGTTGACGCCTTCGCGCTTGCCCAATACCTGATCGATGTAGTGCAAATGCAGCTGCGTGGTGCCGTAAGTACCGCAGATCATGCCGTCGGCGTGACCCTTGTGGATGGCCATGGAACCGATCAGCGTGTGGCGGCGGCGCATTTCCAGCTTCGCGTATTGCTCGGTGACGCCACGACGCTTGGTCATATCCAGGAAGGTCTGCCAGTAGTCGCGATAGCGTTCGTCGAAGTTCGGATTGATGACTTCGAAGTCGACATTCGGACGCAGGCGCAGACCAAACTTCTTGATGCGCTGTTCCAGCACTTCCGGACGACCGACCAGAATCGGCTTGGCCAGGCATTCGTCGACAATGACTTGTACCGCGCGCAGGATGCGCTCTTCTTCGCCTTCGGCAAAGACGATGCGTTTCTTGGCTTCCGGCGCTTTTTTCGCAGCCTGGAAGATCGGACGCATGAAGGTGCCGCTGTGGTAGACGAACTGTTCCAGCTTTTCCGCGTAGGCGTTCATGTCCGGAATCGGACGTGCGGCCACGCCGGAAGTCTCGGCAGCGCGCGCAACCGCAGTCGCGATCTTGATCATCAGACGCGGATCGAAGGGCTTTGGAATGATGTATTCAGGGCCGAACGACAGATTGGTCACGCCGTAGGTCGCGGCAACGATATCGGATTGCTCGGCTTGCGCCAGTTCGGCAATCGCGTGTACGGCGGCGATTTCCATTTCACGTGTGATCGTCGTGGCGCCGGAGTCCAGTGCACCGCGGAAGATATACGGGAAGCACAGGACGTTGTTGACCTGGTTCGGATAGTCGGAGCGGCCCGTAGCGATGATCGCGTCGTCGCGCACTGCCATCACTTCTTCCGGCAGGATTTCCGGTGTCGGGTTGGCCAGTGCCAGCACCAGCGGACGCGGCGCCATCTTCTTGACCATGTCTTGCTTCAGCACGCCGCCGGCGGACACGCCGAGGAAAATGTCGGCGTCAGGAATGACGTCAGCCAAGGTACGTGCGTCGGTTTCGCGTGCGAAGCGTTCCTTGTCCGGATCCATCAGTTCGACGCGGCCCTTATAGACCACGCCGGCCAGGTCGGTGACGTAAATGTTTTCGATCGGGAAGCCGAGATCGACGATCAGATCCAGGCAAGCCAGCGCTGCTGCGCCCGCGCCGGAAACAACCAGCTTCACTTCTTTAATGCTTTTGCCGACGACCTTCAGGCCGTTCAGGATCGCTGCACCGACGATGATCGCGGTGCCGTGCTGATCGTCATGGAAGACTGGAATCTTCATGCGGTCGCGCAGTTTGCGTTCAATGTAGAAGCACTCAGGCGCCTTGATGTCTTCCAGGTTGATACCGCCGAAAGTTGGCTCGAGCGAAGCGATGATGTCGCACAGTTTGTCCGGATCGGTTTCGTTGATTTCGATGTCGAAGACGTCGATGCCGGCGAACTTCTTGAACAGCACGCCCTTGCCTTCCATCACCGGCTTGGATGCCAGCGGGCCGATGTTGCCCAGACCGAGCACGGCGGTGCCGTTACTGATGACCGCAACCAGATTGCCGCGCGCGGTGTACTTGAATGCGTTGGCGGGATCCGCAACGATTTCTTCGCAGGCTGCCGCGACACCCGGCGAGTACGCCAGAGACAGGTCTCGTTGATTGGTTAGTAACTTGGTGGGCGTGACGCTGATCTTGCCCGGCGTTGGAAATTCATGGTACTCCAGCGCTGCCTGGCGAAGTTGCTGACGCAATTCTTCTTTCTTGCTGATCATCGAATCCATACTCTGCGTTCTCTTTTAGACTTGTCGAAGACCTGCGATTTTAGCAGAGGTCAGCTCGCTCTCATAGGGTGGAAACTACTGATTCATGGCGCAGTGCAGCATTCCAAGATCCAATACTGGTGCGGCTTCGGGCGCAACTTGGCGCGCCCGGTTCACAGGTAAAACCGTCACCAAAAAGGTCATACCAATCATAGTTTCGAAGAATTACCAGGATTAATTACAAGGATTTGATGACGCATTCGTTACAATCACGCCCATGCTCTCCGAATTTGAACTCATCTCCCGTTATTTCACACGTCCGCCTGCACCGGGCAGCCGTGCCGCGCTCGGCGTCGGCGATGACTGCGCCTTGCTCACGCCTGCCCCCGGCATGCAATTGGCGGTATCGACCGATATGCTGGTCGAGGGCCGCCACTTCTTTCCGCATGCTGATCCGTATGCGCTTGGGCATAAATGCCTGGCCGTGAACTTATCGGATCTGGCAGCCATGGGCGCGCAGCCGATCGCTTTCACACTGGCGTTTTCGCTGCCGGAAGCACGCGAAGACTGGCTGGAACCATTCGCGCGCGGGCTGCTGAAACTCGCGGATGAACACGGTTGCGAACTGGTCGGCGGCGATACCACCAAGGGCCCGCTCAACATCAGCATCACGGTGTTCGGAGAAATCCCCTTCACGCAAGCACTGCGCCGCGATGCGGCGAAAGACGGCGACGACATCTGGGTGTCCGGCACGCTCGGCGATGCACGGCTGGCATTGGCTGCCTATCGCCACGAACTGTCGTTGGCGACTGAAGCGCACCACGTTGCGGCACAACGCATGCACCAGCCCACACCCCGTGTGGAGCTCGGTATGGCGCTGCGCGGCATCGCTCACGCCGCTATCGATGTTTCAGACGGCCTTGCAGGCGACCTCGGCCACATCCTTGAGCGCTCTCATGTCGGTGCGCGTCTCGATGCCGACGCCTTACCGCCCGGCAGCATCCTCAAGCAACAAACGCAAGACCTGCGGCGCCGCTTCACGCTGTCCGGCGGGGATGATTACGAACTCTGTTTCACCGCACCGCAAAGCCGTCGCGAACAAGTCCTCGCCGCTGCCGAAAAGACAGGTACCGAGGTCACTCGCGTCGGCGTCATCGAATCCATGCCGGGACTGCGCCTGGTGGATGCGGGCGGTGAGCCACTGGATCTTGCACTGACTTCTTTCGACCATTTCACTTCATGACAACAACAATAGAACCTGGCCGGAAGGCGCAACTCAATAAATCGGTACGCCCGACCGCGCGCTTCATGCTGGCACATCCGGCGCATTGGCTGGCGCAAGGTTTTGGCAGCGGCTTGTCGCCAATCATGCCGGGCACCTCAGGCACCTTGTTCGCCTGGCTGGCCTATGCCGTGCTGAGCGTGCGCTGGCCAGCCATCTTTACGCCGCTGGCCTGGCTGATCATTATCGGCGTGGGCTTTTTCGTGGGTGTCTGGGCCTGCCATCGCACCGGACGCGATCTTGGTGCGCCGGACCATGGCAGCATGGTGTGGGACGAAATCATCGCCTTCTGGCTGGTACTGGTCTTGCTGACGCCAGCGGATCTCAAGACCCAATGTTGGGCTTTCGTCTGGTTCCGTTTTTTCGATATGGTCAAACCACCGCCGATTGCTTATTTCGATCGCCGCTTCAAAGGTGGCTTTGGCGTGATGTGGGACGATATCGTCGCCGCGTTTTATACGCTGCTGGTATTTGCCTTCTGGCGCTCGATGTAAGATCGTGAACGGGTTTTAAAGAGTTTCCAACAAGAGTATGCTTGACACATGAGAGTCGCCTCTCATCACACGTTGACCACCACCCGCCAACAACGAAGGATGACATCAACATGGACACCTCGACAGACCTCGCCGCACGCGTCGGCCAAGCGCTCAAAGCCAGGAAGTTGTTGCTCTCGACCGCCGAGTCCTGCACTGGCGGCGGCGTTGCACAAGCCATCACGGAAATCGCCGGCTCCTCGGAATGGTTCGACTGCGGTTTCGTGACCTATTCCAACGTATCGAAAAATGAGCTGCTGGATATTTCGGAAGCGCTGATCGCCCAGCACGGCGCCGTCAGCGAAGAAATCGCCGCCGCCATGGCCGAAGGCGCGATTGCCAACAGCAGTTCGGATGTCGCCGTCTCCACGACCGGCATCGCCGGTCCTGGCGGCGCAGTCCCCGGCAAACCCGTCGGCACGGTCTGCTTCGGTTGGAAAGTCGGCGATCAGACCTTCACCGAACGCCTGGTGTTCGCCGGCGACCGCCAGGCTGTGCGCGAACAGGCTGTCGTGCATTCCCTCCAAGGCCTGTTGCGCATGCTGACCTGAACGAGATAGAAACAGCGTCATCAGTATCATCAATGCCTGACGCTTACACATGCCAGACGTAAAAAGAGCCGCTGCGATCAGATCGCAGCGGCTCTTTTTTCTTGATGCGGCTTAGTGCTCTAGTGCACGTATCTCAACGATACCGATTGATCGCATCACGCGTTTCCAGCGCCACACGGCGTGCTGCCGCGGCGTAGTCTTCGCCATCTTCCGGCTTGGCGTACAAGATGGCGCGCGACGAATTGATCATCATCCCCGCTCCGTCCGCTGTTTTGCCGGACTTGACCGTCGCAGCCACGTCTCCGCCCTGCGCGCCGACACCCGGCACCAGCAAAGGCATGTCGCCGATAATGCTGCGCACTTGCGCCAGCTCTTCCGGAAAAGTCGCGCCCACTACCAGGCCACACTGACCGTTGGTGTTCCACTTGTCCGCCACCAGACGCGCCACGTGTTGATACAAAGGAACGCCATCAACATTCAGGAATTGCAAATCGGACCCTCCAGCATTGGAGGTGCGGCACAGCACAATGGCGCCACGATCTTTCCATTCCAGATAGGGTGCAACCGAATCAAAACCCATATACGGGCTCACCGTCACCGCATGTGCGCCATAGCGCTCAAAGGCTTCACGCGCGTATTGCTCGGCGGTAGCACCGATATCGCCGCGCTTGGCATCCAGCACGATCGGGATATGCGGATAGCGGGTGCGGATGTAGCTGCAGATTTCTTCCAGCTGATCTTCGGCACGCAAGGCGGCGAAGTAGGCAATCTGCGGCTTGAAGGAGCATGCCACGTCGGCGGTGGCATCGATGATGCCCTTGCAGAAGGCCAGAATCGCATCCGGCTGGTTCTTCCATTCCGCCGGAAATTTGGCGATATCCGGGTCCAGGCCGACGCACAGCAGAGAATTGTTGGCCTTCCACGCAGCGGATAATTTGTCGATAAATGTCACGGTAAACCTTAGAGCTTTAATATGCAAAGATACGACATTGTAACGCGGCGGCGCCGAAAACCCTGTATTTGAGGCTTCGCCAGATGCAATTTCATCGCAATGCTTGACGCCCATCTCAGGACTGATCACAGTAGCGAATGTTTTAATTTTCGAGAGAAATACAATGAAAAAATGGTTCGCATGGCTGGCTATCGCCGCTTCCGTCTTGACCCTCAGCAGCTGCGGCTACAACGATTTCCAGGCCAAGGATGAAGCCACCAAGGCCGCCTGGGGTGAAGTCGTCAACCAATACCAGCGCCGCGCCGACCTGATTCCCAACCTCGTCAATACCGTCAAGGGTTATGCCGCGCATGAAAAAGATACGCTGGAAGCCGTCACCAAGGCGCGCGCCGCCGCGACCAGTTTTCAGATCACACCGGAAGTGTTGACCAACCCTGAAGCCTTCAATAAGTTCCAGCAAGTGCAAGGCCAGTTGTCGTCCGCGCTGTCGCGCCTGATGGCCGTATCGGAAAACTATCCGCAACTCAAGGCGGACACCAGCTTCCGAGATCTGCAATCGCAACTGGAAGGCACCGAAAACCGCATCACGGTGGCACGCCAACGCTACATCACCTCGGTACAGGAATACAACGTACTGGCGCGCAGCTTCCCGACCAACATCACCGCCAAGATTTTCAGCTATCCGGTCAAGCCGTCCTTCACGGTTGACAACGAGAAGGCAATCTCCACCGCGCCTGCCGTCAACTTCGGCAAGTAAGCGAGTAACTTTCCCTATGCCGTCTTTTCGCGCCCTTCCGGCGTTCTTCCTGAGCATCCTGCTCACCGGCTTTCTGCAACTTGCCGGTGCGCAGGATTTCGTTGCCGTTCCGGCGTTGAGTTCACATGTAATCGATCAGGCGCAGATGCTGGAAGAACAGCAGCGCCGCGCACTCGATCAGGTGCTGGTCGATTACGAGACTCGCACCGGCAGCCAGATCGTGGTCCTGCTGATTTCCAGTACCGCGCCGGAAGCCATCGAGCAATACGGCATCCGCGTCGCCGATGCCTGGAAGCTCGGACGCAAAGGCATTGACGACGGCGTCATCCTCATCGTCGCCAAGGACAACCCCAAGGCGCTGCGCCGCCTGCGTATTGAAGCCGGTCGCGGTGTGCAAGGCAGCCTGACGGATGCGAAATCGAAACGCATCCTGGAAGACGTCATCGCCCCGCATTTCCGCCAGAACGACTATTACGGTGGCCTCGCAGCAGGCGTATCAGCGCTGACCAGTTTGCTGGATGAAGAACATCTGCCGGCCGCAGAAAAAGCAAAACAGGCTTCCGCGCAAGAAGATGACGGCTGGATTGAGCTGATTGCCGTTGTTGTATTCCTGGCTGTCTTTTTCGGCGTCATCCTGTTCGTACGCCGCCGTCCTCGCAATAACCTCAACAACAATGACTGGGGACACACGGCAGGCGTCATCATCGGCAGCATTCTGAGCGATGCTGTTCAGAATCGTGGCAGTCGTAGCGGTGGATTCAGCAGCGGTGGCTTTGGCGGCGGATCAGGCAGCAGCTCGGGTGGTGGATTTTCGGGCGGTGGCGGCGGCTTTGACGGCGGCGGCGCCTCGGGAGACTGGTAATGGCTAAACTCAATCGCCTGTTCAAACATCTTACCGCCACGCGCAGCCAGGCGCGCAATCTGTTTCCACGTTCAACGCTGCAAGCAGTACAAGCCTGCATCGCAGCAGGAGAAAAACAGCATCGCGCAGAAATCCGCCTGATCGTTGAAGCGGCATTACCGCTCAATACCGTGTTGCGCGGTGAGTCTTCGCGCACGCGTGCACACGAACTGTTCTCGCACTATCGGATATGGGATACAGAAGAAAACTGCGGCATTCTGATCTACATCAACGTTGCGGATCACAAGGTGGAGATTTTGCCTGACCGCATCGTCGGCAGAGCACTCAAACGCGACGACTGGCACGCGGTGTGCCAAACCATGACGCGTGGTTTTGCGGGGAAAAAATATCACGACTGCCTGCTGCTGGCGCTGACACAACTCAATGAGCTGCTGGCAGTGCATTTCCCCGATCAGGATAAACACAAGAATCAGCTGTCGGACCGGCCGTTGATACTCTGAAGATACGCCAACACCTGATCATAAAATTACCGCCCTCCTCCATCGCGAATGAGGGCAGCAAGACTGGTCACGGCGCGCAACATCACCCCTTCTCAAACACCCACTGCAACAAGGCATCCTGCGCGGCCTGGCCGAACGGCGCATTGGGGTGATTGATCAGGCATACCACGACATACATCTTTCCCGACGACGCCTGCACAAAGCCGGCAACCGAACGCACATCGTTGAGCGAGCCGGTTTTGATATGCGCCTGCCCTGCCACGCCTTCGCTGCGCAAGCGTTTGCGCATGGTGCCGTCATAACCGACCAGCGGCATGGAGGCGAGGTATTCCGGCATCACCGGTGAATGAAAGGCTGCCACCAATACCTGGCCCAGCGTATTCGGCGCCACGCGCTCATTGCGCGACAGGCCGGCGCCATTTTCAATCACCAGCTCATCCGCGCCGATACCTTTGCCGGACAACCAGTTGCGAATCGCGCTTGCTCCGCGTTGGGTGCTACCGGGCGCCTGCGACATTTGCGCACCGATAGTTAACAGAACCTGGCGCGCCATCACGTTATTGCTGTACTTATTGATATCGCGAATAACTTCCGGGACGGCAGGCGATTGCCACTCAGCGAACACACTTGCAGAAGACGCCACGTTGCCCGGCACAACCTTGCCGGAAATCGTGCCGCCAAGGTCGCTCCACATCTGACGCAGTACGCCACCGAAATATTGCGTGGAGTTCATCCTATAAGGATGGATGTACCAAACCTTCTCGCCGCAGGCAGCGGGATAGCTGCCGTTAAAAGCCGCCGTACCGACACCAACGTCGGCTTGCACCTTGCTCTGCCAATCGCCACAGACGGCTTCTTTTGACAACCGCGGCGCGACCAGGGTATAGCCCGCCAGCGGCGGCTCCATCGTCACACTGATTTGCCCCGTGACTTCATCGGGAATAAAACGCACAGCGATCGTTTTGTAATTCAGCAGCAAGGCATCCGGACCGACGTTATAGGGCTTTTGCGGATCGCCGTCGAATTGCGCCGGGTCATACACATTCTCTTCGAATACGCTCCGGTCAAGCACGACGTTGCCACGAATGTCGCGCACGCCCTTGGCACGAATCTGGCGCAGAAACATCCAGAAATTTTCCATCACCAGCTTGGGATCGCCACTGCCTTTGATGGCGAGGTCGCCCGTCAGAACGCCGCCATTGAGCGAGCCCTCGACATAGGCCTGGGTCTTCCAGTTGAAGGTCGGCCCCAGCAACTCCAGCGCAGCGTCGGTCGTGATTAGTTTCATCACCGATGCAGGATTGAAAGCCGCCGCAGCATTGAAGCTGAGCATGGGACGGGCGGCGTCGACTTCTTGCACAAAGACGCCGACATTTTTTACGGAGATTTTTGCTTGCTTGAGTGCGGTAGCCACCACGAGCGGCAACTCCTGCGCCTGCGCCGTCGCCGAAGAGATCGTTGCCACGCTACAAACAGCAGTGATGAGAAATGCCAGGGTCCGGAATTCTTTAAAAATCTGCATAACACGCCAATCAGGAAGGAATCGGCATTATATGTCCGTCCATATGCATATTTATGTGTACATTCCACCGCCCCATTATGGTGAATCGCCGACTTATGTTGTAACCTAGACATATTGGTTCAATGCGAGTTACGTAACTTCTTCATTGTTTGTTACGCCGTGGCACAGCCTGCACCCTGCCCTTGATTCCTTTATTGCCGCCGAAAAGCCTTGCTCACCATGCCCTCACCCAAACCTCGTTCCCGAAGCGACCCATCGCATGGGCGAACGGCATCCTTTTTTTCTTTCAAGCGAGCACAACGTGCTTTCGGCGATTCACCGTCGCCAGAAGAACTTATCGGCAAAGGTGTCCGCTTCGTCAAACGCATCCATAAGCTGCGCGTCATCGGCTTGTCGATCGGATTTTTCTGCGTCGCTGCGGGCTTTCTCCAGAACCCCGTCGGCTGGCCGCTGTGGGCGCTGCTGATCTTCCACGGCTACATCTGGCCGCATGTCGCCTATCGCGTGGCGCTCAACAGCAAAATCCCTTATCGCACCGAGCGCATGAACCTGGTCGCTGACACTGGTTTCGGCGGATTCTGGATCATCGCCATGCACGGCAATCTGGTGCCGAGCGCAGTCATTCTCGCCATGCTGTCGATGGACAATATTGCTGCAGGCGGCACCAAGTTGTTCCTGCGCGGCTTGCTCGGCAGTGTGTTCGGGGTACTGATCGGCTTGTTGCTGCTTGACTTCCGGTTTGCACCGGAGTCTGATCTATACACCGTGGTCGCCTGCCTGCCGATGCTGGCGCTTTATCCGCTGGCGCTGGGCAAATCGACCTATGACATGTCGAAAAAACTCGCCGAACGCTCGCGTGAATTTGAAACCGTCAGCCAGCGCGACGGCCTCACCGGTCTACTTAACCGGCGCTATTGGGAGTCTTTGCTGATCGAAGAATTCGATGCCTGCCATGAGAAAAAACGGAGTTCCTGCCTGCTGCTGCTCGACATCGATCACTTCAAGAATATCAACGACACGCACGGCCATCTGGTCGGCGATGAAGTGCTGAAGAATTTTTCGCTGCTGCTGAAAGAGAACCTGCGTACCGATGACCTCATCGGCCGTTATGGCGGCGAAGAATTTGTCGTCATCCTGCAAGACATCAGCCTGCGCGAAGCAGAAACGCTGGCCGCCCGCCTCATTGAGCAAGTGCGCCAGCATCGCAATTCCGAAAACATGCTCTGGGGATGCACCATCAGCGCCGGATTGGTGAGTTTTCACAGCGATATGGAAGCGCATTATTCCTGGCTCCAACGCGCCGATCATGCGATGTATCAGGCTAAGGATCGCGGACGCGATTGCCTGGTTGTAAAAGAACGCTGAGCAAATAAAAAGGCCGCCGCGTCATCTTAGGGGAAGACGCAACGGCCTCGCAATCAAAGGTGGAACGCCCGACGAGTCGGCGGAGTCGATTTATACAAATACGCACTCCCTCCGGCGTTCCAGCCACCGCCACAGATCGGAGTTTGATCCGCAGCGAACGAGCAAGAAAGCTCGTTAAATTAGCACTGGCAGTACCTCCAGCACTAAAAGCGCAATCAGTGCTCCACCTAGGGCACCGATTCCACGCAATACCGTCCTCACCAATTTCGACGCTACCGGCACTTCACCAAACAACACCAATCCGGCAAAGGCCATGGGCAAAAAGAACATGAGATTATTCGTGACGATATTCGGCATGATTTTTGTCTCCTACATGTTTTCTTTATGATTTGAGTATAGGCCGCTTACTACATAAAACAAGGACAGTTTCGAGAGGACACAACCGGCGGGTCATTTAGCCCGGTGATCAAATCGCTCGTAGGTGTGCCGCTGTTGTTAAATAGCCTTGACCATGCAGAAAGGCCGGGGGTAGAATCCGCCCGTTCTTATCTTTATGGAGTCCCTTTCATGGGCACTTGTTCGAGTGACAGTTGTTGCCGGGAAACGTCCCGGCTCGCCTCGGCAAGATAACGCAGGACTTCTCCCTGCCGTCATCTTGCATGAGCAGATGATGGCATCCGGCATTCGCCGCTTCAGGCGCATGTCATTACCAACAGACAACACAGACTGACGCGCCGCTATGCGGGTGCGGCATTGGCGTTTTCCGCCCTTGCCGATTCCGTGGCGCACCTCTACCGGCATTGCGCGCTTAGCATCCCTGCGCATACCGGAGAGAATACGTTCGCGACCGGCTTTTGCCGGCCGGACCAGCCATGCCGTCAGCAGAACCAGATGTCGACGAAAGGGTCTTCGCAACCTCAACCTGCGGAGTCCTTATGCCCGATTTACCTTCACATTGATCGCTTGTATGTCATCGATATGTCAGGAGGATTCGTTACAGTTTGACGCTTTCTCATTTTCCCCTTCGATGACTGCACGAACCGGACTGCCGCGCGCTTTCCGGCCCAGTACTGCAAACTGTTGCAAAGAAAAAGAGCTTCATCATGAATCTGGATCTATTGAAAGAAACCTTCGCTAGCTTTGTCCGTGCACGCGGCATGGATCGCCACTTCCGCCGCCTCGGCGTGGACATGTTCCGCAGCTCGCCGACCACCAAGGAAGTCCCGCAAACCGTGGCGCAAAGCCTGGTGAGCGCCTCCCAGACCGACCTGTCCGAACTGCTGAAAAACCTGGGCTCACGCACCGATGGCCTGACCGAGCAGGAAGCCGATGCCATTCGCGCCGAAGTCGGACCGAACGAAGTCGAGCACGAAAAACCACTGACCTGGTGGGTCCATCTGTGGCACTGCTACAAGAACCCGTTCAACCTGCTGCTGACCGTGCTCGCCGCCGTCTCGTACTACACCGAAGACATGAAGGCCGCCATCGTGATCGGCACCATGGTGGTCGTGTCGACGCTGATGCGCTTCGTGCAGGAGTCGCGCTCCAACACGGCCGCCGACAAGCTCAAGGAAATGGTCAGCAACACCGCGACCGTGATCCGCCACGACATCGTCGCCGACATCGCCGAAGAAGCGCAGCGCTACTTCGATGTCACCTTGCATCCCAAGGGCGCCAAGCGCATCGAACTCCCGATCAAGAAACTGGTGCCGGGCGACATCGTGCAGCTGTCTGCCGGCGACATGATCCCTGCTGACCTGCGCCTGATTTCGGCCAAAGACTTGTTCATCAGCCAGGCCGCCATGACCGGCGAATCGCTGCCGGTGGAAAAATTTGCCGAGCATCGCGGCGTCGATGCCAGCAACCCGCTGGAACTGGACAACCTCTGCTTCATGGGCACGAACGTGGTCAGCGGCTCGGCAACCGCCGTCGTCCTGACCACTGGCAAGCGCACCTACTTCGGCGCGCTGGCGGAACGCGTCACCGCCACCGACCGCACCCCGACCGCATTCCAGTCGGGCGTGAACAAGGTCAGCTGGCTACTGATCCGCTTCATGCTGGTGATGACGCCGATCGTGTTCTTCATCAACGGCTTCACCAAGGGCGACTGGGTCGAAGCCTTCCTGTTCGGCCTGTCGATTGCGGTCGGTCTGACGCCGGAAATGCTGCCGATGATCGTCACCTCGACGCTGGCCAAAGGTGCGGTTGCCCTGTCGCGCAAGAAGGTCATCGTCAAGCGTCTCGACGCGATCCAGAACTTCGGCGCGATGGACGTGCTGTGTACCGACAAGACCGGTACGCTGACACAAGACAAGATCTTCCTGGAACGTCACACCGGCATTCTCGGCGAGCCGAACGATGAAGTACTCCAATACGCCTATCTGAACAGCTACTACCAGACCGGCCTGAAAAATCTGCTCGACGTCGCCGTGCTGGAACACGCCGAACTGCAACGCGAAATGGCGATCGCCTCGGCCTATCGCAAGGTCGATGAAATCCCGTTCGACTTCCAGCGTCGCCGCATGTCGGTGGTCGTCAGCGAACGCGAAGATCACCATGAGCTGATCTGCAAGGGCGCGGTCGAAGAAATCGTCTCGATCTGTACCCATGCACGCAACAATGGTGAGATCGTGCCGTTCACGCCGGAGTTGCTGGCCGAGATCAAGGAAACCACTGCCAGCCTCAACTCCGAAGGCCTGCGCGTGGTGGCCGTGGCCGCCAAGGATCTGCCACCGACCAAGGAAACCTACAGCGTCGCCGATGAATCGGATCTGGTGCTGATCGGTTACATCGCCTTCCTCGATCCACCGAAGGAGTCGACCGAACCGGCGCTGGCCGCCTTGCGCGCCCATGGCGTCACGGTCAAGATCCTGACCGGCGACAATGAACTGGTCACCGCCAAGATCTGCCGCGAAGTCGGCCTCGAAGTCGAAGGCATGCTGCTCGGTTCACACGTGGAAAAGATGAGCGATGAAGAGTTGTCCGTCGCCGTTGAGAAGACTACCGTCTTCGCCAAGCTCAGCCCGACGCACAAAGAACGCATCGTGCGCGTGCTGCACGACAAGGGGCACGTGGTTGGCTTCATGGGCGACGGCATCAACGATGCACCGGCATTGCGCGCGGCCGACATCGGCATCTCGGTCGATACCGCGGTCGATATCGCCAAGGAAGCCGCTGACCTGATCCTGCTGGAAAAGAGCCTGATGGTGCTGGAAGAAGGCGTACTGGAAGGCCGCAAGACCTTCGCCAACATGCTCAAGTACATCAAGATGACCGCCAGCTCCAACTTCGGCAACGTCTTCTCGGTGCTGGTGGCCAGCGCCTTCCTGCCCTTCCTGCCGATGCTGCCTTTGCATCTGCTGGTGCAGAACCTGCTGTACGACGTCTCGCAGATTTCCATCCCGTTCGACAACGTCGACAAGGAATTCCTCGAGAAGCCGCAACGCTGGAACCCGGGTGAAATCGGGCGCTTCATGGTGTTCTTCGGTCCGATTAGCTCAATCTTTGATATCAGCACCTTTGCGCTGATGTGGTACATCTTCGGCGCCAACTCGCCGGATCACCAAACCCTGTTCCAATCGGGTTGGTTCATTGAAGGCTTGCTGTCGCAAACGCTGATCGTGCACATGATCCGCACCAAGCGCATCCCGTTCCTGCAAAGCCGCGCTTCGTGGCCGCTGATGGGCATGACGCTGATCATCATGTGCATCGGGATCATCCTGCCGATGTCGCCGCTGGCAAGCTACTTCAAGCTACAGGCACTGCCGCTGAGCTACTTCCCGTGGCTGTTGGTGATCCTGATTGCTTACGGCGCGCTGATCCAGTTGATGAAGAAGTGGTATACCAACCGCTACGGCTGGCAATAACCGGCAATAGCCCGCTAAGCAGTTGACGTAAAAAAAGGGATGTGTGCGAACACATCCCTTTTCACCTTGTATGGAGCAGATATTGGAGCAGATATGAGTGTTGCTGATGATCAGCCAGTGAGGCTCGCCGCAATATTGATCGACAACCCCAGAATCGCCGCATTGAAGAGAAAGCCGATCACCGAATGCGCCAGCACGGTTTTACGTAAAGCGCGTGTGCCGACACAGACATCGGAAGTCTGCACGGCCACGCTGATGGTGAACGAGAAGTAGAGGAAGTCCCAGTAGTCAGGATTTTTTTCACCGTCGGCGAAACGCAAAGGCGGTTCGGCATCATCGTCTTCGCCGTAGAACAGGCGAGCATAATGCAAGGTGAACATGGTGCCGATCAAAAACCACGATCCCAACACCGTGCCGCCGGTAAAGACGTAGCGCAGCAATTTGTGCTCACCCAGATGAGACGCGCCGGCCAGCTCAACGATGATGGCGGCAAGGCTGGCGATCGCCGCAACGCACACCATGACCAGCACCAGTTGCGCACTCTCGTCCTCGGTTTCAGCCAGGCGTTTGACGTCGGCTGCTTTGGCGCCCAGCATCATGAACCAGATCGACAGCAGATAACACAGGACACCGGCGTTCCAGCCGACCAGCAAGCGTGTAATCGTCTCGCCTGCAGGCCACAAGACAAAACCCAATACGCCGATCACGACGGCAACCAGCAGACGCGGATGAACCTGGACAATATGACGAGCAACGGACATGGCGGGAACGAGTAGTTAAGTTGCCGTCACCTTACCATGACTGCGAGGTGCGTTTCTTACGGAGACCTTGGCTAGCGCTCAAATGCCATTCAGTTCATCACCTGCACATTTATTACCGTCGTCCCAGCGAACGCTGGGATCCAGTGTCGTAGATACGGTTGGACACGACACTGGATCCTGACTTTCGTCAGGACGACAGACAAGAAGAGTCCATAGATTGCTGCCTTATCGTTTCGGCGCAATACCTTCTGCTACCTGCTGCGCTTCTTCAAACGATTTGAAACCGGTGATGGCGAAGCGATTGCCGCTGAGCGGCGCCGACACCACCGGCGCGGTCAGCACCTCACCGTTGATCATCACCGCCATGCGCTGCCGTAACAGGACACGCGAAGCCGAACCCATGCGGATCGTGCCGGCGGGCGTCATCTGGACGATGATCAGTACCTGCCCGCCAAGATCTTTTTTGGCATTGGCCAGCGCCACGTCTGAATTGTCCAGCAACACCTCCGGCGCGACATAGACAGTCGTGCCGGGATCGTCAAGCAAATTGGCTTTTTGCCAATCCGGACTCTCCGTCAGACTGGCGGCATGGATTTCAAAGCGGGTCGATTGCGAATAGCCCGTCGCGCATGCGGCGAGGCCGCTGCACAAGATGGAAACAGCGAGCATTTTTTTCACATGAGAAACAACTCCCATCAGAACTCGTGCTCCTTCAAGGCGCGTTCGGCGCGTTGTTTGGCATTGTCCAGCGCTTCCTGCATGGAACCGAACAAGCCGGCGGGGATATAGGTTTCAGCGATTTCCGGCTCACGCGTCAGACGAACGAAGACTTGTGCTTCAAACACATCTTCTTCTTTTTTCACCGCGTCGAAACGTGCGATATGCGTGCCGCTTTGTAGGACTTGCTCCGTCATAAAAACCTCCATCGATGTCGATACAGGGATTGGACAGAGGGATATTCAACTGGTTCTGGATAATTATTTCAAACGGGAAACAGGAGAAGCAGCGATGTAGCGTGAAGCCGCCAGAGGTCTGCTATACGTCTTCCTTGGCACCATGCGGAAAGCGCACCGTAAAGATCGTGCCGCAGTCTTCCTCGCCCGATGTCAGTGTGATTTCGCCGCCATGATCCTTGGCGATATCCCGCACGATGGCCAGACCGAGGCCGCTGCCGGAAATCTTGTCGTTGACGCGATAGAAACGATCGAAGATGAGTTCGCGGTGTTCCGGCGCGATGCCGGGGCCGGAGTCTTCGATGGACAATAGTGTTGCGTCTTCCTGTTCGCGGCAACTGACTGTCACCGTGCTCTGCGGCGGCGAATAACGTATGGCGTTGTCGACCAGGTTATCGATCAGGTCTCGCAACATGAAACGGTCACCCCTCACGCGCGCCGGCTGCAGGTCGAAGCCGAGGTCGATCTGTTTCTTGTCGGCCTGCTCGATGAAATGCTGCACCGATTCTTCCACCAATTTATCGAGAGAAAGTTCTTCCAGATGGGTTGGTTTGAAGCGACTCGGCTCGGCGCGCGCCAGCGCCAGCAACTGGTTACTCTGGCGCACCATGCGCTCGACGGAGGAGGTCATCAGCTCGGTCGAATGCGCCGTTTCCGGCTCGTTGGCGTGACGCTGCTGCAACCATTCCAGCTGCAGGCGCAAACCTGTCAATGGCGTGCGGATCTGATGCGCCACATTGGCCAGGAAGTTTTGCTGCGCCGTAGCCCCCTTGCGAATGTTCTCGAGCAGGCTGTTGATCGCCTTGACCACCGGCGTCAGTTCTTCCGTAGTCTGCTCAACGTCGATCGGCGTCAGGTTATCGCGATTGCGCTGATCCAGATTCTGTTGCAGTTCACGCAGCGGATGCAGACCTTTGTTCACCGCCACCAGCACGATGACGATGGAGAATGCCGTGAGCACGCCGTCGAGCAACAACAGCGAAATCAGGATGACGTAGTGGGTCTGGTTGCGTTTGCGGAAAGTCTCGGCAATACCGATGTAGATGGGCGTGCGTTCGATGCTCACATACAGCGCGGCAATACGGACCTGTTCGCCATTCATGACGCCGTCGTAGGTCACCGGCTCATTGGGTTCGTCAATCTGGTTGACCGGAGGGAAGTTATGATCGCCGGCCAGTGTTTCGCCGTTGGCATCTCGCACCACGAAATACATCGTATCGAAATGATCCGAACGCAGCATCTGCTCGGCTTGCTTGGTGAGTTCAAGAGACGTCTTGCCGCGCACCCGCTTGATCTGCGAAGTCAGCGCCCAGGCGGCGTCGGTAATACTTTGGTCGAATGCATCTTGTGCCGGCAGCCACGCCAGCCAGTACGTCAGGCCGGCGCCGATCAGATTGACCGCGAGCAGCGGCGCAATCAGCCATTTCAGCAGATTGAATTTAATGCTGTGACGCACGACCTTGTGGGTCGTATTGGAGGCTGGCGACCGGCGCATCAAAATCAGGCGTCGCTTTTTTCCAGCATGTAGCCGAAGCCACGGATAGTGCGAATCGCCACGCCGGAACCGGCGGTCTTGGTACGGATGCGGGAGACATAGACTTCCACCGCGTTGAGTGTCACGTCTTCGCCCCATGGCAGGACGGCGTCGATGATCTGCTGCTTGGACACCACGCGCGAAGCTTGCTGCATGAGGTATTCCAGTACTGTCCATTCGCGCACCGAAAAATCAACTTTTTTGCCGTCGATCGTAGCGCGCTTGGACGAGGTATCGAGCGACAGCCCGCCGATAGTGAGCTGCGTCGGCTGAGGGCTGCTGCGACGGATCAGTGCCTTGATGCGCGCCACCAGTTCAGGTGTGGCGAAAGGCTTGACCAGATAATCGTCGGCGCCCAGCTCCAGGCCGTGCACGCGGTCAGGAATCGTATCGCGCGCGGTCAGCAGCAGCACCGGCATGTTGCTGCCACGGGCGCGCAGGCGGCGCACGACTTCAAAGCCGTCCAGCCCCGGCAGGCCGATATCCAGCACCAGCACCGTGGCGGTATAGCGTTGCAACAAGGCATCGGCGTCGGTGCCGTTATTGACTGTGTTGACACTCAGGCCATGCGATTTGAGCATGCGCGACAGACCATCCGCCAACACCAGATCATCTTCTACCAGCAGAACATTCATATATCAGGACCAGATTGAGGGTAAAACTGCAATGTGCAGCAAGAAATCATCCCCTGCCCGAAACCGGCAAGGCTCCGTATTGTAGCGCTCTGCGGCATGCCTAAATTGCCACTCTATCGGATAGGCAGCCCTTTATTTGTGCCATTTTGACGACAGTCAGCAAATAGTCAGTTTTTCGTCAGTACTTAGAAAGGACAGCGCTTTAGTCTAGCGCTCATCGATACGAAATGAGAATCGAAATCATCTACAAATGATGAGGCCACTCTCCTTTCCAGACGCATTTTAGCCAGCCAAACGGGACATCACCGTCGTAGCCAGCCACTCCATTCTGTGACTAACTTAACGATAACGACCACATGAACCGTCTCACGCCGATCGCTGCCGCGCTTGTCGCGCTGTTTGCAGCTCCAATCTCCCTGCACGCGCAACAAACTTCCACTCCTGCCGCCTCCTCTTCCCTGAAGGAAGTCGTGGTCGAAGGCCAGCGTGATGACTTCAACACCGGCACCACCGCCATTACCAAGCTGCCGGCCGATCTGCATGATGTACCGCAATCGGTGGTGGTCGTGAACAAGGCGCTGATGCAATCGCAAGGCGCAGCCTCGTTAGCCGATGCCCTGCGCAATGTCGCCGGCATTACGTTGGGCGGAGCCGAAGGTGGTCAGATTGGCAACAACATCAACCTGAACGGCTTCTCGGCGCGTACGGATATCTATCTGGATGGCTTCCGCGACCGCGGCCAGTACTATCGCGACACCTTCGCCATGGACGAAATCGAAGTCCTGATGGGACCTTCCTCCATGCTGTTCGGTCGCGGTTCAACCGGTGGCGTGATCAATCAAGTCACCAAAAAAGCCAACCTGAAAGAATCGACCGAAGTCTCCGCTTCCGTCACCAGCAACGGCCTGGTGCGCACGACTGTTGACCACAACCAGCCGCTGACCGATACCTCCGCCTTCCGTATGTCGGCGATGGTGCAGGACGGCGCGGCATCGACGCGCAACCAGACCAATGTGCAGGACTTCGGCCTGGCAGCCTCGTATGTCAACGGCATCGGCACCTCTACTGAAATCACGCTGTCCGCGCTGATCCAACATAACCATGACCAGCCCGATTATGGCCTGCCGCCACTGAACGGCCATCCGGTCAATGTTGACCGCAACACGTCTTACGGTCTCAACAGCGACCGCACCGATCAGGACGTGGTGTCGTTGAACGCCGGCATCAAACACAAGATCACGCCGGATGTCACCATCCGCAATCAGACCCAATTCAACTGGGTTCACACCAACGCGGTCGAAACGGCGCCGCAAGGCATCGGCACGGTTTCCGGCACAGGCTATACAGCATTGACCGGCGGCGCCAGCAACCTGCCGCTGTCGAGCCTGTATGTCCGCGCGCAAAGCCATGACCGCAACATTCAGGATTACTCGATCTACAACCAGACGGAACTGTCGGCCAAGTTCACCGGCCTGGGCATCAAACATGATTTCCTCGTCGGTCTGGAAGTCGGCCATGATGGTTACGACAATCAGGCTTACTACCGCAACGGTTCCTGCAACGGCGTAGCGCTGACGGATGCGACGACACCGACGAGCGGCTATGCCGACTGTATCTCCGTCGTCAACCCGACCTACAGCGCTGCGGGCGCCAACGTCGTCAGCCAGGCAGGCAATCGTCAGGGCGGCAGCGCCAACACCATCGCGACCTACTTCAACGACACGATGGAGCTGAGCAAAGAGTTCAAGCTGGTCGGTGGTTTGCGTTTTGACCGGTATGTCGCCAGCATCACTAACTCGCTGAACTCTAGCAATACGCCTGCCGCGGCAAAGAATACCGCGCTGGCCAGCGCCAATCAGACCGTCAACTTCCTCAGCGTGCGCGCCGGCGGTATCTGGCAGCCGAGTGCGGCACAGTCTTACTATCTGTCTTACGGTACGTCGTTCAATCCGTCGCTGGAACAGCTGACCGGCACGGCGGGCCAGACCAATCTCGATCCGGAAAAAAACAAGTCGTATGAACTGGGCGGCAAGTGGGATCTGGCGGAAAACCTGTCGACCAATGCCGCGATCTTCCAGATCAAGAAAGAAAACGCACGCAGCCAGGTCAGCACCGGTGTGTATGAACTGCAAGGCACCGTCCGCGTCAAGGGCGCACGTTTGGGCGCGACCGGCCGCATCAACAAGCAATGGCAAGTCGCTGCCGGCTACACCTATCTGGATGCGCAAGTGATCAGCGCCTCCACGCTGGACAACACCCTGGGCAAGATCCCCGTCAACACGCCGAAGCACACCCTGACCACCTGGACTACCTACGACGTCATGCCGCACTGGCAAGTTGGCGGTGGTGCGACTTACATGTCGCAACGCTATGCCACCGCGACCGATACGGTACAAGTCGGCGGTTACACACGCTGGGACGCCACCGTCGCCTATACGCAAAAACAATACGATATTCGTTTCAACCTGTTCAATCTGACCAACAAAATGTATTACGATGCGCTGATCCAGTCCGACGGCGGACGTTCGGTGCCAGGCACCGGCCGTACCGGCATGATCTCGGTCAACTATCGTATGTAACTGAAGTAGGAAGAAATCCATCCATGCTGATCGCCATTCCCAAGCTGCTCGACGCGCAACAAGTCAACGCTGTACGTCAGCTCCTGGATCAGGCGGGACCGGCATGGGTGGATGGACGTGTCACGGCCGGCTATCAAGGTGCCGCCGTCAAGTACAACCAGCAAATCGATGAACGCTCGGACGTTGCCGTGCAATGCCAGCGCATCATCCTCTCCGCACTTGAGCGCAATCCGCGCTTCATCAGCGCCGCCTTGCCGAACATGGTGTATCCGCCGATGTTCAATCGCTACAGCGAGGGCATGACCTTCGGTGCGCATGTCGACGGCAGTGTCCGCATCGACCCGCATACCGGACGCAAACTGCGTACCGATATTTCCGCCACATTATTCTTGTCTGATCCCGCCAGCTACGATGGCGGCGAGTTGCAAATCCACGATACCTATGGTGTTCATTCCGCCAGGCTGGAAGCCGGCGACGTGCTCGTCTATCCTGCCACGAGCTTGCATCAGGTAACGCCGGTCACGCGCGGTGTGCGCACGGCCTGTTTTTTCTGGGTGCAAAGTCTGGTGCGCGACGACGGCCAGCGCAGCATGCTGTTTGACATGGACAATGCGATTCAGACGCTGAATCAAACCAATGCTGATGAGATCGCGCGACGCACCTTGGTCGGCTGCTATCACAACCTGTTGCGCCAATGGAGCGATACTTAACTTAACT
>Ga0209913_1000229_pt1 | contig 55818 bp, 51 predicted proteins | sample PersoiDNA2013203_FD_185805 | JGI IMG/M metagenome (GOLD analysis project Ga0209913, IMG submission 185805) | Permafrost soil microbial communities from the Arctic, to analyse light accelerated degradation of dissolved organic matter (DOM) -... | ecosystem: Environmental > Terrestrial > Soil >...
CTCATCTCTTCCCTTGGCAACAAAGGCGATAAATCCTCAAGTGGCGGAGAGATGATGCTGCCATCTTTCTGCTGCACAAGAGAAAGCTTCGGTACGAACGGTTGTTCTGGGTGTGTAAATACCTCACAAATGACAGGCCCATTGATTGCTTGCACTTTAGGAACAATGGCTTCCGCATCTTCCCATGTTCGAATTTGGAATGATGGAATACCGAAAGCATAGGCAACTTTTGAGAAGTCTGGGCATGTAACCCCAGAATTTTGATCAGATCCGGAATAACGACCTGCAAACAGCGCTTTCTGCGTATGTTTAATCATCAAGTAGCCGTCATTATTAAAAATAATGATTTTGATAGGGAGTTGGTGATGCGCAATGGTTTGTAGTTCTTGCAAATTTAGCATCATGCCGCCATCACAATTCAAGCACATCACTTCTCGATTCGCGCCGATTGCTGCTCCGATGGCTCCAGGCAAACCAAAACCCATCTCGCCCAGCCCTGTGGATGTCAACATTCGCTGACCTTCTTTAAATTTCAGGACTTGATGCCCAGACAGTAATGCAGTTCCCATATCAGTGACCACGATCTGATCATCATGGAAATACTTCTCTAAAACCTGCATAAACCGATAGGAGTTAATAAAGCTGGTACCTGACGCATCCTGCATATCAGCATGTTCCGGGCCAACAACAGGATAATGCTGGCGGTAGCCTTCACATTGATTGATCCAATCCGGGCGGGAATAGGTGTCCGTCGTTTCGCTCAAAAGGGAATCAATGAACTGGCCAGCATCACTCAATATAGGAACCTGAATTCGATCACCCAGCTTCAGCAGCTCTTCGGGGTCGATATCAACCATGGCCACTTGGGCAGCACGTGCAAACTCAGTCAGGTCGTAGCCAACTTGCGGAATGGCCAAGCGCGTACCTATACAAATTAGTGCATCACAATTTTGCAGTACAAAATTAGCCGCGCGCTGTCCATAAACACCAGCCCGGCCAAAACACAGTGGATGGTCGGAATCCAAAATATCGCAGGCTTGCCAACTGACTAATGTTGGAATCCCAAGTGTTTCAACTAATTCCTTTACCCGATGCTCGGCACCTGCCGATCTGATGCCATTTCCCAACCAGAGAACTGGGCGTTCAGAAGAGGCCAGTATGTTCAAAACTGCACGAACCCCGTCCTTACAGCCGACAATATGAGTATGATCATCGCCAACATTAACATTAACATTAACGTCTGGTTGCCAGGCCTTAACCGGCATTAAATTAGTGGCATTAATTGGGGCTGCTTGAATATTCATCGGAACATCAATCCAAACAGGCCCTTGTCTTGATGTGCTTGCAATTAAATATGCCCGAGAAATTACATCAAGCACGGTCTCCGGCTGCATGATACGCTCAGTCCACTTGGTGACACCATCAACCATTTTGGTGCTGTCATATCCTTGCACACCCCAAATGCGTAACGGGTTTTTTGCTGATGTAAACCGCGAATTTTCGTTACCAGAAATAACTAGCACTGGCATTGAGTCCATCCAGGCGCTTACCACTCCAGTCACGCCATTTGTAGACCCAGCACCTGTAGTGAGTAACACCACAGATACTTTTCCTGTCATACGATAATAGGTAGTAGCTGCCATCACGGCCGCTTGTTCGTGATGAACACAGACTATTTCAGTAAAACCTAGACGAGTGATTGCATCAAAAATCTGTGCGTTTCCCGCACCGACAATGCCAAACACATGACGAATTCCCTGATCTGCAAGAAACTGCGCGATGTAATCACTGACCTTTTTTTCTAACACGGTTAAACCTTCACTTGATTGTCTGCATCATCTGATGCCACTGCACTGTTAATTTAACAGCCTCATCTAGAGGCGTAAACACTGATAGTCCATATTCGTTTTGAGCGTGCGTTGTATCCGGTAGCAATTTAGCCAACCTGCCAGCGCTTCTCGGAGCAGTGTTAAACATAATATCTGGCGATGGCTCGAAATTTCTTGCCACCTCTTTCGCCAGATCCTGTAATGAAATACCGACTGGACTGCCCACGTTGACAACGTCACCACTCTGCCCTGCAGTCAATATTCTTAAGAACCAATAAGCAGCATCGCTACCGTAAAGGTAACTACGCACGACCTGACCATCGCCCAAAACGCGAATGGAATGACCACGCAATGCGTCAGACAAGAATGTAGTTTGAGCCCACGGCGTATCCAACGACTGATACGGCCCAATAAATGAGAATGGGCGAGCCACCAGCACGGGTATGCGCGATTGCGCACGTGCTGCAGAACAGACCGTTTCTGCAAAGCGCTTCGCATTGGGATACATGAAGCTAGCATCAGGCGCTGGTGCTCCCTGCGCATTTTCAGCCAATCCATCTACTGAAGCAGATTGAGAGCCACAAACTAAACCAGAACTAAGATAGAGCAGTTTCTTTAGACGCCCAAGCCGTTCAGCAGTACGCATCACTGACATGGTGCCTTCAACAATGACCGATGCCGTATCGAGCGGGTTGGATGCATGCGTTCGCACATCCGGGTTGGCTGCGGCATGAATCACCCAATCAGCATCCATGGGAAATTGTCCTAATTGCCGCACATCCGACTTGATCAATTGAACATCGGTTCGATTAGCCAAATGTGGCAATCGACTTGCAAATTGATCCGTGCTGCGCGACATAAGAGTCAGCTTGATGCCAAATTGATATTCGTCATTGAGAGCCGCAACCATTTCCGCAATCCATGTTCCGACAAAACCAGTGCCTCCAATAACAACCAATTCAGACTGGTGCAAGGCCTGCAGTGCTTTCTCGCGGCCATTGAAAACCCGTAGGCAGTCTTGGCGTATTCTCTCTTGGCATTCTAGTTTCATTGGTTTCCTTTCTTAGCTCGCAGGGCTAGTTCTTTGGCGACTTCAAGAATAAGGTCCTCTTGACCCGCCACTATCTTACGTCGTCCAAGCTCAAAAAACATATCTCTTGGGTCAATATTGAACTCCTTGGCAATACGCGTAACAGGTTTCATAAAACCAGAAAACACACCAGCCATGCCACTCACAACACTCACCGATTTTATTGAGGGCATTTCTTTTATCAGAATTTCCTCAGCAAGATCTCCTGCATCCAGAATTTTATAGAGATCAACACCTGTCTTGTACCCTAATCGCTCGAGAACTGCGACTAGCACTTCAAGTTGTGCATTTCCTGCCCCTGCGCCAAAACCACGCGCACAACCATCTAACAAGGTAGCGCCAGCATCGGCTGCAGCAATAGAATTAGCAATGGCCAAGCCTAGATTGTTATGCGCATGGAAACCAACTGAAATGGACAGCTCACTGACCAGCAGTTCTACACGTTGCCTTACATCATCAGGTAGGTAATATCCTGCAGAATCCATAAAGACGACGCCCTCTGCACCATATGACTCCATCTTTCTGGCTTGCTCTAACAGCAGACTTGGGCTGACCATATGAGACATCATCAGGCAACCCCAAACTTCCACGCCCTGGCTCCTAGAAAAACCAATGTGTCGCTCACAGATGTCTGCCTCGGTACAATGAGATGCTACGCGTACTACATCAACACCCATCTCTAAAGCAGGCTTTAGGTCTCTTTCAATAGTCGCAAACCCAGGAATTACATGAATCCCTAACTTGGACTTGGTAAGACTTGCTCGTGCGGTCGCCAAGGCGATGTGGTCAGGGGTTTTAGATTCACCCAATTGCAGTGAGGAGGCGCCAAGGCCGTTGCCATGGCCGACCTCTACAATGGACACGCCCGCTGCATCGGCTGCTTTACAGTACGCGGCTATTTGCTCCGTACTTAACTCATGCCTAACCGCATGGTTACCATCACGCAGCGTCGGGTCACTTATTACAATTCTGCGGTCATTCATTGATGGCTCCCGGTTTTAGTAAGAGCCCGCGCATACTCTTCAGCCATGGCAATCGCAGCGCAATTGATAATATCCAAATTGCCTGCATAGGCGGGTAAATAATCCCCTAAGCCACGCACCCTCACCATCACGACAATGCGGTCATTATCAACAATCGGGCCAAGAACAATCTCATATCCAGGAACATACTCGCGAATTTTTTCAACCAAACCCGTTAACATTTCCGCCAATTTTGCAATATCCGGATTTTTTACTTTGGCGAAAATGGTCGCCTGCATATCAACACATGGCTCGGCTGGGTTAAGGTTAAGAATGGCCTTGGTCCGTATAGCCCCAGAAAATTGTTTTAGCCCATCCTCGGTTGTTTTTATGTATTCGTCAAGATTTTGTCGAGTAGCAGGTCCGGCACTTCTTGAGGCAATGCTAGAAACAACTTCGATGTACTCAACATCGGTCTGCGTTTGTCCAATGGCGTACGCCACTGGAATGGAGGCCTGTCCGCCACACGTCACCATATTGACATTGGATTCAGTAAGTGAATCAGCCAAGTTAACGCTTGGCACGCTCATCAGCCCAATTTTCGCAGGGGTGAGGTCAATGACCAGTTTATTCAGTCTTTTCAAAATTGGCGCGTGTTCAAGATGACTTTTGGCTGATGTAGCATCAAACACCAAATCACAGCAATCTGGATTATTTATAACGTAATCAATCCCTTCAGCCGAGACAGTCACACCTAATGATGATGCCTTCATCATTCCAGCGGAAGATAAATTTCTGCCAATGAATGCACCGCATTCAAGATAGGGTGAACGGAGTATCTTAATTAAAAGATCCGTACCAATATTCCCGCTACCAATAATGGCTACCTTGAGTTTTCTCTTGGGTTGAATCACGATTGCTCGACTCATCTCTAATTAGAAATTCATGCCAAAAAACGCTTCGATCTTATCTGCAATAAAACTCAGCATTTCTTCGCTAAGCCCTGGATATACCCCTACCCAGAAACTGTTGTTCATGACTAAATCAGTATTGGTGAGTTCCCCACTGATTCTGAAGTTGCGGCCCAGCATGTAAGGCTGCCTAGTCAGGTTGCCGGCAAATAACAAACGCGTGCCAATTTTATTCTGATCCAGATAATTAATGAGGTCTACGCGGCGAATATCCGCTTCTGGACGGATGGTCATTAAGAAACCAAACCAGGAAGGGTCGCTGTTAGGGGTGGCTTCAGGAAGAATCAAGAACTCCTCGCAAGAAGCCAGCCTGTTTCTGAGGTAAGCAAAATTATCCTTACGCGCTTGCACAAAGCCATCAAGCTTATCCATCTGTGCTAGTCCACACGCTGCTTGCATATCAGTAATTTTTAAGTTGTAGCCTAAATGTGAATAGGTATATTTATGATCGTAACCTTCTGGCAAACTGCCTAATTTCCAGCAAAAACGTTTACCACAGGTGTTGTCTTTACCCGGTGCACAGTAACAGTCGCGCCCCCAGTCACGGAAAGATTCTGCGATCTGTTTTAGTTCGTGATTATTGGTAAATACCGCACCACCCTCACCCATGGTGATATGGTGGGCAGGGTAGAAACTGAGCGTACCAATGTCACCAAAAGTACCGGTAAGCTGTCCATCGTAGCGTGAACCCAATGCATCGCAGTTATCTTCAACCAGCCATAGCTTGTATTTCTGGCAAATTTCTTTGACTACTTTGATATTGAATGGGTTACCTAAAGAGTGCGCCAGCATGATGGCTTTAGTCCTAGGACTAATCGCCGCCTCAATCTTGCTAACATCGACATTATGTGAAGCTAGGTCAATATCCACAAACACGGGCACTGCACCGAACTGCAAGATCGGGTTCACCGTGGTAGGGAAGCCTGCGGCTACGCCAATCACCTCATCGCCTGGTTTAATCGCACGATCACCCAATCTTGGGGAAGTCAGTGCCGTAAACGCCAGCAAATTTGCAGAAGAACCTGAGTTCGTCGTGAGAAGGAATTTAACACCGAGGTATTCTGCCAAGCGCTTCTCAAAAGCATCATTGAATCGCCCAGTGGTTAACCAGCCATCCAATGAAGCTTCAACCATATTCTTAAGCTCGGCAGCATCCAAAATCTTGCCTGAAGGCGGAATGATAGTTGCACCTGGCTCAAAGGCATTGGGGGTATATTTAATAGCTGCATACTCATCGACCAGCCGAGCAATCTCTTGGCGAAGTTGTTGAGATTTATCCAAAATGGTATTCCTTATTATTTAACCGTAAAAGTTATCACTGGTCTTACTGTGTGATTTGGTATTGATGTATTTGATAGTGACACATCGCTTGCATATCCGCACCGGCAAGGTGCGCTTTGTGCCAAGTACAAATATGGTCAATAGCTGTCGCGAGACTCCATCTGGGTTGCCAGTGCAAACGTGATTTAGCTTTTGAGCAATCTAACTTCAAGTAATGCGCTTCATGCGGATGAGCACCGCCGTCTAGTTTCCAGCTGGCGCCCTCTCCCCATGTATTAGTCAACGTATCTAATATCCATTGCACCGGTTTTGCATCATCATCGTTCGGCCCAAAGTTCCAGCCTTCAGCAAAACTAGCCCCCTCTTCATATAGCTTTTGCGCTAATACCAAATACCCAGACAAAGGCTCAAGTACATGCTGCCACGGGCGAATGCTGTGCGGATTACGAATGCTAACCGACTGACCTTGCATGATCGCGCGCATTATGTCAGGAATGAGTCTATCACCAGCCCAATCACCACCTCCGATAACATTTCCGGCTCGTGCAGAACCAATAGCGACGCCGTGAGTTTGGTATTGGTCAGGATGAAAGTATGAATTACGGTAGGCAGCAGTGACTAACTCAGCACAGCCTTTACTATTGCTGTATGGATCATAACCGCCCATCGCTTCGTCCTCACGGTAGCTCCAAACCCACTCTCGGTTCTCATAACACTTATCACTCGTAACATTCACTACAGCTTTGACACTATTAGTGCTGCGCACTGCTTCGAGGAGGTTTACTGTTCCCATCACGTTAGTAGAGTAGGTCTCAACAGGTTCCAGATAGGAATAGCGCACTAAAGATTGTGCCGCCATGTGAATTACAATTTCCGGCTGGTGTTCAGCAAAAACTATACGCAGATGCGCCAAATCACGCATATCCCCGATGATACTGACCATGCCTTCACCGACGCTGGCCACTTCGAACAAGTTGGGATCGGTTGGCGGCGCTAGTGCGTAACCTACGACCTTTGCTCCCATGGATTGCAGCCAAAGCGACAACCAACTCCCTTTGAATCCGGTATGACCCGTTAGTAGAACACGCTTGCCTTGCCAAAAAGCAGCAATCATGCCCAGACTTTCCACGGCGCTTTGCCTGATTGCCACAGCCCGTCCAATTGAATCTTATCACGTAATGTATCCATCGGTTGCCAGAAACCATTGTGTTTAAACGCAGCAAGCTCACCTTCTGCGGCCAAACGCTCTAAGGGTTCGCGCTCCCAAACAGTAAAGTCATCCACAATATAGTCGAGAACGGTTGGCGATAACACAAAAAAACCTGCATTGACTATCGCGCCGTCACCTTTAGGCTTCTCCATGAAACTATTGACCTTGCTACCTATTATGTTTAGTACACCAAAACGGCCTGGTGGTATAGCAGCCGTCACTGTCGCTTTCACTTTTTGTGTTTGATGGAATCGAATCAATTCAGTGATATTGACATCACTTAAGCCATCACCATAGGTTAAACAAAATGCTTCGTCATCCTTCACGTGATCTGCAACACGCTTCAAACGTCCGCCCGTCATAGTATCTTCACCCGTGTCGACCAGAGTAACCTTCCACGGTTCAGAATAACGCTGATGCACTTCCATCTTATTGTTGGCCATGTCGAACGTTACATCGGACATGTGCAAGAAATAATTGGCGAAATATTCCTTAATCATGTAACCCTTATAACCGCAACAAATCACGAAGTCATTGATACCATGTGCCGAATAAGTTTTCATGATATGCCACAAAATAGGCATACCGCCAACCTCTATCATAGGCTTTGGTCGCATGGAGGTTTCTTCAACAATGCGGGTACCTAAGCCACCGGCAAGAATTACTGCTTTCATTTAATAAGGCTCTCTAAATAAGCTGCATCGACTTGAGCCAACACATCAAGTAATATAAGGTAGTAAATTTCCATAGCTAATGATCCATAACTGGCAAAAGCGACGAACCAAAGTCTACAACTGAATCAAATAATAATCATATTTCAGCTTAAAGCAATTCGACGTCTTGAATCTTTTACTTTTAAGAAACAGAGAGTGATGTCAGATTTTTCATCCAGACCAGCTGCCGTCAATAAATATAAGCTAACTTATTTTGACTATTAAGATAAGAATAGTTGGTTTCCTGTAATAAATTCAACTCAATTATATAGTGCCTTCAGACAAAAGTTAGCTTTACCAAGGCTAAAACTCAGATTTTTAGCAGGCTCACGCTGATCGACTTTAGGGTTAGCCCTCACCCGTTTAAGGATATTGTATCGGCAATGCCTGTTAATATTTTATTGGCTTATATTTTTGTTAGTCAATTGAAGGTTATGGTATCAAAGATTCAGGTAAGGACAAAGCCAGATCTAACATACGGTATTCAGGTAGATTATAAACAACTGACCATTTGCATTCTAATGTGCTAAATGGGCATTAGCATCCATCTTCACTCCAAATGAGAATTAGTCCGTTCTGTGACAAGCCGTGCTAGCAGGGAGTACTAAGCCAAAACCGATTGTTGCCCCAATTAATCCCAGCCAAAATAACCTCCCAATCAACCGAGGAGCGTTTCTCATGGAATGCGTAGTGCCCAAGGAAATGCAGGCATTACCACGCCGCTGGTGAAATTAGCCTGAGTAACTCCAGTGCCTTATCGTTGCCGGATGACAGGTTTTTCTGTCAGGATTTTACCGGTTGAACGTAGATTCTCTTCAGACATGATGCCGAACGCACGGAGTCCTTGCTCACTCACAATTTATACGGTAAATTACCGTATACGTAAATTTACCGTACTTTAGGATGCAAGAGGACGCTGGCTATCTCTTGGCATTGAGGCACAAAAGGCATTAAATGATTGGTTAAAAGTCACCGACCTTAAAATCTGCAAGATATTCAGAGGCCTCAGGAAAAAAGGTGAGCTATCTGAAGGGCTAAATTCATTACACATAAATCGCATTTTAAAGCGGCTTGCCAAAAGTACTAACCTTGATCTAAGCATCATTCAACAAATAAGTGGCCATTCCATGCGCGTAGGTGCCCGCTGAAGATTTGTTATTCTCCGGCGCTAGTTTACAAATAATTATGAATCGCGGCGGCTGGTCAAAGACCGACACTTAAAGCGGTATGTCGAATCAGCCGGATTTAACTCACTTAGAACAGATTAAACAAGTCTACTCCACGGTTTATTACACTGGCTTTGACCACACAGTTCGATTTACATAATCAACATAACTCATCACGACTCTCAACAATTGCTTTGATACAGGACCCGCCTCATAATCATCCACAGGTCGCATCACACGCCTAGTCTTATCATGCTGTGCAACAATGACGCGCACGGCATCCAGAACACCCTCCATTTTCAATCCACTCATAATTAATGTACCTACATCCATGCCTTCTGGACGTTCATGCGCATTCCGTATAGTAATGGCTGGAAGATTAAGGAGTGATGCTTCCTCGGTAATTGTTCCGCTATCTGACACGACACATAAAGCCTCCATTTGCAATTTGATGTAATCACAGAATCCGAAAGGTTTGAGAAATTGGATATGTGGATTGAGATTACCCAACTCCATAGTATCCAGCCGTTTTTTTGTGCGTGGATGCGTAGAGACTATCACTGGGTAGTTATAAGTTTCTGCCAATGCATTGAGTGTTTCCACCATATTCGACATATTTTCCGGACTGTCAATATTTTCTTCTCGATGCGCACTGACAATGAAAAACTTATTTGACTCAAGTTTCATCCGTTGCAATACATCTGACTGCTGAATTTTTGGCATGTAATAATCCAGCACCTCACGCATGTGTGATCCGGTTTTGATGATTGTCTCAGGACTGATGCCTTCGGCAAGCAAATAACGACGGGCATGCTCGGTCAGTACTAGGTTTATATCACTTAGATGATCCAGCACTTTACGGTTCAGCTCCTCCGGCACTCGCTGATCAAAACAACGGTTTCCAGCTTCCATATGGAAAACTGGAATCTTGCGACGCTTAGCAGCAATAACAGATAAACAGGAATTGGTGTCACCATAAAGCATCACTGCATCTGGATTTTCTTTACCTATCACCTCATCGGCTTTTTCAATCACCCTTGCAATGGTCTGCACAGCGTTTTCGCCGACTGCTTCCAAAAAGTAATCTGGTTTACGAATACCCAAATCCTCGAAAAACAATTGGTTCAGTTCGTAATCATAGTTCTGTCCAGTATGAACCAAAACATGCTCAGTATGCTGATCAAATTCGGCGATCACTCTGCTCATTTTAATGAGCTCAGGTCGAGTACCAACGATTGTCATAACTTTAAGCATGCAGTTCTTCCTTAATGAAATCGAGTTTCAGCAGTAGCGATTTGACTTGCTCGACATTAAGACGCTCTGTGTTGTGTGAAGTGTAATCTTCCTGAAGAGAAATACTCTCTTCTCCCTCACTAAAAAATTGAGCATAATTGAGGTCGCGATTATCTGCAGGGATGCGGTAATAGCCTCCCATATCCTGTGCTTTAGCCATTTCTTCACGCGAAATCAATGATTCATATAGCTTTTCTCCATGGCGAGTACCAATAACCCGGACTGGCTTATCATTTCTGAACAACTCTTTAATGGCCTGTGCCAAGTCAGCGACTGTTGAGGCCGGTGCTTTTTGTACGAAAATATCACCTTGCTCACCATGTTCAAATGCATACAACACTAAATCCACGGAGTCTTCAAGCGACATCAAAAAACGCGTCATATTAGGATCAGTGACTGTAAGTGGCTTACCCTCATTGAGTTGTGACACAAATAGTGGGATAACAGAACCACGCGATGCCATCACATTCCCATAACGAGTTGCACATAACACTGTTTCACCTTCATTCTGCATACGTGCTTTTGCAACCATGAACTTCTCCATCATCGCCTTGGAGATGCCCATTGCATTAATTGGGTATACTGCTTTATCTGTACTCAACATTACAACTCTTGACACACCTCTTGCAACTGCGGCTTCCATCACGTTTTCAGAGCCTAAAACATTGGTTCGCACTGCCTCTAAGGGGTAGAATTCGCACGAAGGAACCTGCTTCAACGCCGCAGCATGAAATACATAATCTACGCCTTTCATCGCATGAAAAACACTGTCGTAATTTCGTACATCACCGATGTAAAACTTGAGCTTATCGTTATTAAGCGCAATACGCATTTCTTCCTGTTTTTTCTCATCTCGACTAAATATGCGAATCTCACGCACATCTGTGGACAAAAAACGTCTTAATACGGTATTGCCAAAAGAGCCTGTACCACCTGTAATCATTAACACTTTATTTGTAAACATATTCATCCACCACTATTGATAAGAATGCATTGTTTTAATGAGATCAATCCACTCGGGAGCTACATACCCCGTTGCTAAATTAAATCGTCCCGCATTAAGTGAGCGATCAATGACCAAATTATCGTCAGGAATAATCTCTATTGATTTTCCATATGTCAAAGCCACTAGTTTCAGTAAATCATACTTTGATATCGGGTTGGCAGCGACATGATATACCCCAGTTAGGTTTGACTGAGGCAATACAATATCACGAATGACTTTTGCTAAAACAACTGTTGGCAGTCCAGAAAAAACAGCCTGCCTAAACCCTTTGCAACGACCCTGTTGAGATAAAAACCAACCAACTAAACCATGTACACTTTGTAACTCATGTCCAATTATTGATGTACGCAATGTGACTGCATGAGGATACTCAACTTCACCTAGATACTTGGACTTGCCATAAAGGTCTGTAGCATCAGAAATGTCGCTTTCTTTATAGTTACCTTTTGCCCCAGAAAAAACACAATCTGTACTCATATGAACTAAACGCGCGCCAGCCAAAGCGCACAAATTAGCCAAACGATGTGGTAACATCGCATTGATAGGTAGCGTGATGAGAGGATCATCCACTTCCGCTAATTGTTTGATTAAACCAATACAATTAATGACAACATCAGGCCTCACCTTTACAAATAACTTCACAAGAGCATCTTGGTCACTCACATCACACCCTGTAATAATTGTTTTTGCTATTCCCTCAGAGAATAAGTGAGTGTCATTGCTCGAACGCACTGTACCCAACACATCAAATTCGCGCTTCTCATGCATCACACGAAGAACAGCATTACCGAGCATTCCGCTCGCACCCAATACTAAAACTCTCAATACATATCCTTTTTACTAGTCAGCACTTCAAAATATTTAATTAGCTCTGTGGTTAACTTTTCCTCATCAAAGTGCTGCTTAAAATAAGCACGCCCATTGGTTCCCATTTCTTCACGCTCAGGCTCTGACATTTGAAAAAGCTTGATAATTGCTTGTGCTAAACCCTCACTATCCTCTGCTTTCACAGCAACACCTGCTTTTGCTTCGCTAATCAATCTTGCACCTTCGCCATTCAAACAGGCAATAATGGGCTTACCTACGGCGAGATAAGCCTGTATTTTACTCGGAATAGTTAATTCAAAAATAGGCTGTTTTGTTAAAGTGACCAATAAAGTAGAAGCCTGCCGCATTAAAGTTGGCATGGTTTCAACTGGAAAACGTCCTTCTAAATACAAATTAGTTAATTTTTTTTCAACAATTTGCTGCGCGACCCAATCTATTTTGCTACCACGACCCAATATCACGATTTTAATTTTAGGATATATCTGTAATTTTTCGGCTGCAGCGACTATTGTTTCCATTGCTTGCGCAGCTCCTACATTACCAGCAAATAGAACCGTGAACCCAGATTGAAGTGACTCAATATGTGGAATTGAAATAGCTTGCGGAGAATAAAACTCTTTTTCTACAGAATTTGGATAATATACAATGGGTATATTAGGAGCTAACTTTGATACGGGCTTAACAAATGCTTCAGACTGAACCAATAATAAATCCGTATGTGCATAAGTGAAGCGCACAAATTTTTCTAATAGCTTTAATAAAAACGGAGACTTTACATAGCCTGTGGCTTCTGCACTTTGTGGCCATAAATCTTGCACCCAAAGCACTACAGGAACACCTTTGATCCAGCCTAATAAAGAAGCTGGAATAACCTGGAAAATAGGCGATACGCCATAAACAAAAATCACATCATATTTTGCTTGTTTTAGTAACCAAGGCGCAAATAAAAGACCAGAAATAATGAAGGAAAGGTAATTAAGCGCAAGCTTTACCGCACACTTACTTCCTCTAGCCAAAATAGGAATACGATAGATTGGAATACCTCTCCAAGACTCTTTGTTAACACCCCAAGCTGCATAGCCAGAAAAAAACTTGCCTTCCGGGTAGTTAGGTTTACCAGTCAACACCTCAACTTCATGCCCATGCACCTTTAATGCTGATGCAACTTCATTGATACGGAAGCCTTCAGGCCAAAAGTATTGGCTAACAACAAGAATCCTCATGTTTTCACAGACCTATCCTAATCTCTAATTATTTAACTAACAAACTGAATATCTAGCAACTAAAGGAACTCATCATGCTAGCGGCATTATAAGTCGATTCAGCAAGTGCTCTAACTCACGTGCCTTGACCCTTCTTGACAGGGATTTAATAAACTCTTCATTGACGTTTGGCGTAAAATTTCCTTCTCTGAGCGACGTTAATCCCCGCAGCATTTCAGTCAATTGTGTTGATACCACCATACCAAGCCCAGACTGCTCAATATATTGTGCCGCCAACGATTCTGGGCTTAGTTCAGCGATAATGGGTTTTTGCGCTGCCAAATATTCGAACAGTTTTGTCGTCAACACGCCACGTGCACTATGTGAAGAACTATCGGAGGTTTCCACAAAGAATAAGGCATCCGCAGTTAGCATAGCTTGTATAGCCTTAATATACGACAACTGAGGGTGGAATCTCACGTATGAGACAACGTCAGGGGCGACATCATAAAGTGCGTTTCTTAATAAGGTTGACTCTCCATAAAACTCCACAATCAACCTCCTCCCAGAGAGGCTATTTAGTTGAGCTATAGCTTGGAAGAACACCTTAGGTATCCTATCCACCGTAATCGACCCCATGTACCGTATTACCAATTCACCTTCATCCAATGAATCATGAATAGTGCCTAGAGCTAACGAAGCTTCCTCGAACACGTTTTCATCGTATCCATTTTCTATGCACAATACATCCGAGTGAAATTGCTCGTAATAATCCTTCATCGGAGCAGAAATAACGGTAACGCAGTCCGCTAATCGCAATAACCATCGCTCCAGAAAAACCTCTACAGGACGAGAAACAACGCTTCCTCGCAGGATGTGATTCCCACTAAACTGATCACGGAAATCTGCCACCCAACATTTTTTGAATCGTTTTTTTGCGACCCAACCCGCCAAGTGGGTAGGCCAAGGTGGACAGGACGACATGACCACGTCGGCTTCCCTCAGCACATCCTTTACCTCTGTCGCAAGCACTGGTGATGTGAATTGCAAGGCAAATAACAAACGATGATCGACTAGTTGTCCGAAAACCTTCATCACCGCACGCTTGATTTTTAACAACACTCTACCTAGCCATGACCTAGTTTCCACGCCGAGTTCACCTCTTACCACTGCTTGCTGAGGAATGACGGAAGAACTTATCTGTCCAAGATTATTAATTTCCAACAGTCGTAAATAATTTGGCACAGCCTCCGTTAACAAGCCATCACGACCCGATTTTTTTGTGGTGATAACCGTTACCTGATGACCCCATCCAGACAAGTACTTTGCAAACGCATTGATACGTCTTGCACCAGACGAATTCAGTGGGGGAAAATAGTGTGTAATAAAAACAATGTTCAAAGCTGCTCCTGTAGCATTAAAGGGTCGTCCTGATAGCATTTTTTATGTGGTCTTTAGTGCAGTGCTCTTGTCTGTTGTGTCAACATATTTATCAAATGTTCTTGGTTTCATGAACAGTGCGAGCATAAGTAAAAGCAACAATCCATTACTGAAAAGCACCCCAAACAGTCCACCCAAAGCAACTTGGTAAGCAAAATAAAAATAGCATGCCTTGGCAGCTGGATTATCGAGCCAATCAATCAAGCGAGTTAAAGTGGCAATCAGCGCGGCAAAAAGCGCCACGCCAAACCATCCAAAATTCACAAAAGCATCCACCAAAAAAATGGCGTTTGCTGCAGCGGTCGGTGGGCCGTTAGCACCAAACTGATAAATGAATACTTCTTTTTCCATAGAATATTGGTGTTGTCCAGTCAGTGCACTAACAACCAAACTAGTGCGACCATTAAGGTGTTCATCGTGCATTTTTTCGTGAAAATAGCCTAGCCAGTCATAGGCAGTGATATAGGGAATCCACAGAATGCGGTTCATCATAAACTTAACTTGATTGTCGTTTCCAAAAGGAAAGTATTTAACTTGAAGCTTAGCTTGCATTGCTTGTTCGTCTAATAGCTTTTGGAGCTCTGGTGAGGCTCCCTCTTGCCCAGACTCTACCTTTAGTTGTACTTTCTGAATTAACCTAGTGAGCTCAGCTCCAACAATATAATGCTTTGAGTTAGCTTGCTGGAGAGGATCAATCTTACCCATTTTAGTCAAATACGTTGTACCTATAACTAGACTTACCATTAGCACGATAAAAAGGTAGCCGCTACGACGAGATAGATATCCATTAAATGCCACCACAATAAGCGGAAGAAATGCTTTGATTGCCAGCGCTTTCTCAAGTGAAGGCAACAGGCTAATAACAAATAGTGCCAACAAAATATGTCGATAAGATTTCTTTTCCAGGTAGCTCACCACCAATACAAAAGGCATTAATGCCGACGAGAACAACGAATTAAAATAAATCAACGATTGTTCCCAACCAGTTCTGACTTTAAATAATGTCTCTCGAGCATTCGCAATGTCTGTTGATGACGCGCCGTTAATAGCTTCCCACAGTGCAATTTTCTCACTGCCCATAACCGCGTAAATCACAAACAAAAAGTATGCGCCTGAAATTGCTTTAATCCACCAATCTACTGGCAATTGATAAGCCCCAATGATGCGTTCTAGCCATGGCAAATTTTGCCAATATTTGCGTAACAAGATATATGTCAGCATATATGTGAGTATGCCTAGAGTAAGTATCCCTACAAACTGACTAGCGGCTTGGCTTTTAAAAATAAAAAAACCTACAACTCCTTGTATACCATAAAGAGAAAAGAGAAACATCGGCAAGAATAGCCATAAATTCTTAAAATTAGTTGCTGATAAAGTTCGGTTATACATCTGCCATTTCCAAAATAATTCTTCTATTCTCTTAAATAATTCTTCTATTTTCTTATGACTGTCTACGCAGTAGCCACATCAAAACGCTCCAACCACTCACCAAAACTTATCAATCGCCAAGTCATGTAGTCGAATGGCCTTTTGCCATCAACAATTTCATCGAAAAACTTTAGCGCATCATGCCTGACAACGCCCTTTGTCCTAGCTACTGCAAGCTCTAACTTATTTCTGAAAAGATGAGTGGCACGTTCTCTTATCCATACTTCCTCAGGAGTTACAAATCCTAATTTGTCCATACGGTCGCGAATAACATCAGGCAAAATCCCACTCATAGAACTTCGTAATACCAGCTTAGTTATCCCATTAGCCAACTTGAATTCATCAGGCAAACCAATCACAAATTCGACCAGTCTATAATCCAAAAATGGCACACGCGACTCAACAGAGTGCGCCATGGAATCGCGGTCCTCCCAGTGCAAAAGCATTTGCAAATTGCTCGCCGTCAACTGAGCTATAGAAAGTGCTTGAATACTACTGGCACCAACTGCACCAATGGCTAAATGCGGGTTTTTCGGAACGCATCCAAGTCGATCTACATCTAGCCACGCAGGTGAGGCATTGGTCTTACCAGCCTTACGACGCAACACATCGCGAATAGATTCTGGCAACATTGCATTTGCCAAAAACTTCAACCCAGTAAGTGGAGAATATCCATGTATTCTCCGCATTGCGCGCATTTCGTTAATCACTGACAGCCAATGACCACTCTTGAACAACCCGCCCAAACGTGGAGAGAAGAAATTATGATAGCCCGCTAACTGCTCATCAGCGCCTTGCCCATCAAGCATCACTGTTACACCATTTTCTGCCGCCGCACGAAACACATGCCATTGCGCATAAATACTGGTCGAGCCAAAGGGCTCGTCCTGATGCCAAGTAATTTCAGATACTTCGTCGAACAATTGTTCAAATTCCGGGTAAACATAATGCGCATCTACCCTTGTCGCATTAACCACTTCGTCAATCCACTCACGCTCGTCGAAACGTTTTACGTTCGCACAGGCTGAAAAAGTTTTTTGCAAGGCGCTCGCATTCTTTTCGTGCAAAAGCTGATTCATCAAACAAACAATTGAAGATGAATCGAGACCCCCAGATAAACATGACCCCACGGAAACATCTGCTCGTAAACGCAACGCAACTGCATCGGTAAGATGCTGGCGGAACGCCACCGCAGCATCCTCAATATTGCCTGAAAATTCTCGCGGGGTGAGCTGATACCAGCGCTTAGCGGCTAAGCGACCATCTTTAGCAATGGCACTTAAATAATTTTTTACTGTGAGTGATAAGCAGCATCCCGGTGCTAATTGAAACACCCGATCAAACAGCGTCTCATCAGTATGATCTGTTAGCCCCCAAGCCAAGAAGTCATATGTTCGCTGTGGATTGACTTTCGCACGCCAGCCATTCATTGCTGTGAATTGCTTGATCTCTGAAGCAAAAGCCAATTCACCTTGTGGTGAAATCCAGTAATAAAGAGGTTTTACACCAAAACGATCTCGTGCCACGAAGAGGAAGTCTTCTTGCCTGTCATAAATGGCAAAGGCCCACATGCCATTAAAACGTGACAAACAACTCTCACCCCATTGCCGATATGCCGCCAGAATAACTTCCGTATCAGAATGCGAAACAAACTGATGTCCAAGCGCTTCCAGTTCTGCACGGATTTCCAAATGATTATAGATCTCTCCATTGTAGGTGATCCAATAACGGCGATACGAATCACACATCGGCTGATGCCCTAGTGAAGAGAGATCAACGATTGCAAGCCTGCGATGTCCGAAAGCCATATGACATTGCGTAGGCAAATTAACCTCCTCTATCAATCCATCAGGCTTGTATGGCGTCTGTTCGACATATGCATTGGCAGGGGTGTCCGCTCCCCCTAAGCAAATTGATTTTTCATCGGAGAAGAAGGTATAGCCCTCATCATTTGGACCGCGGTGGCGAATTAAATCATTCATGCTCATCATTTGAGCAGGATTGATTTGAGGAGAAATTGTTATAGTTATACCGCACATAGATCTAGTCCAAAATTACACCACAGAGGTAGCGACAACTCGATTAGCCATCGCCAAATAGACTGCATACAGAACCATCTCATGTATGCCAAACGTCAACAAAAAATATTCAAGATTAAGTAGTCTCGACGCAAAATATAACACACCACAAGTGGTAATAAAGTACCCAACCTGCCATCTGACACCAAGGCTCACGCGATGATGTGTTAGAAAAACAGTAGATATAGGCGACACGATTGCCCTACATACAAAGGGGATTGTCACCAATAACAAGAAAAATGTATCTACTCGCCAATTGCCGCCCAACAACCATTTACAAACAGGCTCACCAATCACCACCAATGCAAAAAGAAGTAACAAGGCAACTCCTGCTAGCAGTTTAACAGTCCGCCACAACAATTGACTTGATGACTTTCCAGAGCGATATAACTCACCAGAGTATTTAAAAAACATTTGCCCAAGTACGGCACTACCTAATAACAAAGGCGCACCTATTATACGCTGAACCTGGGCATAATTTCCTGTAGCTTCCACTCCATATACTGAACTAATCAACAATAAAGGTAGCGTCAATGCAACTGCATCTAATAACGAAGTTGGTGTCAGTAAAATGGGATAGTGCCGAAACCGAATAGCCGTTGCCCACAACGCTTTTCTCTGAAATGGAAAAATATCTTTGCTGAGATAAAACAACCCAACAGAAACAATAAACAACCAACTAATAATCAGCGCCGATAATAAGCCATGCCCAGCGAAAAAAATCGCCAATAGCACAAAAATGATAGGCTGCAACGAACGCATTGCCGCATTAAGAATAAACTCACCGCGCCTTAATGTTAAATAATAGACCAGCAGCATCGTTCCACTACATGACGCCGCCACTGGTATCCACCAAATTTGCCCGCCTAATTCTGTAAATAATGGATATAAATATTGTAAGGAGCCAGACCAGAGAACCAACATCGCCAGCAACATCATCACCAACGTGCTTAATAACGCTACTCTTGTGGCAGGTTTCAATAAATCATCTTCAACCACTGGTATTGCAGTTTCATACCGTAAACAAGCAACAGTCGATAGTACACTCACGGCTGACACAAACAAGGCAAAATAACCGAATTCTGTTGGTGTGTATATTCTCGATAGCCAAGGCGTGGCCACAAGCTGAACCAACGGGCCCATACCTACTCCGAGACCAATGACGACTGCCTTTTTAATCAAAATAAGCCTTACTTATCTGTGAGACACACATGAAGCACTGAGTAATATTTAATGCATTCAATTGGATGCCCAAATTTCAAACCACTGATTTTCCCAATTTTTTTGATAACCGTAAGTTACCATAAACTTCCGTATCAACAGCTCACCATCGCCGATGTAGTTAGGATCAATTCGGGCACGTGGCCACTCTGGATTGTGGACGGAACCTTTGGTTCTAACCAAAATTGGCAATGCTTTTCCATTTTTTGGAATCTCTAATAACTCGGACGCTAATTGCTCTTGACTGATAAGACCAGTCCAAGGATTGGATAGTGATGGGCGTGTGTGTGTCAAATAGTTAAGCATCGGTATGTCTGTTACTGCCAGCAACGGATCGCCCGGCTTAATAATGCCCTGCAACTCTGCCAGCAACTCCCCAACAATTTGCGATCGAGCTTTAGATGTTAGTATGCCTTTCAGCTCAGGACTACTAAGTCCATAACGCAAAGCGCTTCTGTCAGCAGTATCACGATAGGTTGATATATAGGCAAGATGACCAGAGAATAGCAGTACCGCCCCCGCAATTACTTTACTAAACCCAGCAACAGGGAACCACCCTAACTGCTCTGGTTTATCCTTAAGGTTCATTGCGAAATGTTCTGACTCATGATTTCGGTGAAGTAGATTCACTTCAGCTAGAGCAAATGATTCCGCATATTGGGTATTTTGTAATTTTGGCATCTGACTCAATACCAATAAAGCGAGAGGCAGGGCTAACCAACTACCATATATTGCATTCCCTATTCCATTTCCTGAACCAAGTGGCACTATAAAAAGAAGAATTAACGCTATAAAATAAAGTAAAGCATGTGACCGACTACCCCCCCGGCTCTCTAAAACAAGTCCCACCAACAATACCGCATAGCAAAAACCAGGCAACGCCCATCGATACCTTAATCCCTGCTCAAGATACATTGCTAAAATAATTAAAATTTCAATACTAATAATATAAATTACTGAGTAATACAAATTACTCTGATAAAGTTTGTTCAAAAACTTCTGCTTTTTCATCCATGAAACAACAACTATCGCACCAATCACAAGAAGCCCATAACGGAGAGCGTGAATGTGATCATCAATCAACATATCCAATAGCATATGTGGCGAGTGATTATAGCTTGACTGTGTTGCCTGATTTTTCAGGATAGAAATACTTTCGAGAAAGTATGTAAGATGCCCAAATAGTTTTATAGCCAGCAAGCCGATCAACAATCCTGATGCCACACCAAGGAAAAAAACCATTATAAATCTAAGGCTGAATGTAATACGCCATTGATATAACCACCCAGAAAATAATATGGCGGCTGCGAGCGAGACGCCGACCACATTAGGAATACGCAAATAAACACCAAGTCCCAAGACTAATCCAGAAAATAATATCCATTTATAATTTTGACTTTGTAAACCAAACCAAAGTGCCAAGCTGGCAACAAGAAAAAACATGGCACTAAGGTCGTTGTAACTAACCCAGTTCACCCCCCATTTAGTGATGTAAACCAATGTCACAAATAAAGGAAATAGAATTTTCTCACGATCAAAGCAATCCCTTAACAACCGGTAAGTAAACCAAATTGTCATCCAAATCACCGCCACAAAAGCGATACGGAATGAAAGTACCCCTAATCCAGTCAGGTCAACCAGCCCACCGATAACTAGACTAAGCCAAGTTGGCATCATGGTCGAGACTGACTCGGGGTCTTCGAATATACGCTGGTAACCAGTCAACCAATATCCTTGGTCTGTAAAATCTAGACCCTGAAACATGAAAAGCACTGGATAGACTACTAGCAGCGAAAGCCACAAGAAAGAAAGGTTAAGACTCAGTAACTTTTGCTTAAACTGATTTAAATAGATAGAAAATCTCAATGCAAACAGACCTTAAACACTGTAAGTTATTTTAATGATGGATGTAGAGGGGTGGACTAATTTTTGCGTACTCAGAAGAATGAGTCATTAAGCAGGTCCAAAACTGTTTGTTGCTGCTCTCCTAATCCTAGCCACAACGGCAACCGTAATAAACAATCTGACAGATTTTCGGTATTTGTCATGACTCCGGAGACTCTTCCGTATTTTTTTCCTGCCGGCGAACTATGTAACGGCACGTAATGAAACACAGCAGCCACATCTTGCCTCTTAAATTCCGATATTAATTGAGTTCGTTTTTCTAATGTTTCTAACAAGACATAATACATATGTGCATTATGCTGACAATCTGCAGGAATCACAGGTCGGCGCAATACACCTGAAACTTCAAGCGGGGCTAATGCATCATGGTACTGTTGCCATATGCCCAAACGCTTCTGAGTAATTGCCTCTGCCTCTTCCATTTGTGCCCAAAGAAAAGCTGCTATAATTTCTCCCGGCAGATATGAAGAGCCAATATCGACCCAAGTATACTTATCTACCTGTCCTCTAAAGAAGCTGCTTCTATTCGTGCCTTTTTCTCGAATTATTTCAGCGCGCTCAACAAACCGATCATCATTGATAAGCAAAGCACCACCTTCACCAGAAATGACATTTTTTGTTTCATGAAACGAATAGCAACCTAAATGCCCAATTGCACCTAATGCCCTACCCTTGTAAGTAGACATAATGCCTTGTGCTGCGTCTTCAATCACCAATAGATTATGTCGGTTGGCAATGTCCATAATGGTATTCATTTCACAGGCCACACCTGCATAGTGCACTGGAACAATCGCTTTGGTGCGGGATGTAATTGCTGCTTCAATAAGCGTTTCATCAATATTTAGTGTATCCGGGCGAATATCTACAAATACAGGGATACCGCCACGCAAAACAAAAGCATTGGCAGTAGAAACAAAGGTGTAAGATGGCATGATCACTTCATCACCTGGCTGAATATCAGCTAAAATTGCCGCCATCTCAAGTGCGGCTGTGCATGAATGAGTGAGTAATGCTTTTTTAGCGCCTGTTTTTTGTTCTAACCACGAGTGACATTTTTTGGTAAAGGGTCCATCACCTGCCAGCATATTATTAAAATGCGCTTCAGCAATGTAAAAGAGCTCCTTACCGGTCATGTAAGGCTTATTAAACGGTATTTTCATTTATTTAGTGCACTCCATAATGCAGTGTGTATAAGGTATCCATGCTTTATGCTTAATACTTGCCTTTGTTTCAGTGAAAACATCGTGAGCCAAACTTTCATAGCTTGCTTGTTCTCGGACATTTTGCCCGCGATCTTTTGAAATTAAGTAACGAGCAATAAAATTTTGATCAGGTGTAAAACATGGGTCAATCGTTACAAATCTTCCACCAGGTTTTAATGCGGCATAGGCAAGTTTAAAGATGTCATTAGCAATCTGGTCATTCAGATGGTGCAATACACCGCATGCAATTACCAAATCAAATTCCGGCATATTCTTAAGGTCATCAAGGGTAAGGATTTTTGAATAAAATCTACCACATTGCTCATGCTTGACTTTGGCTTTTGTAATATATTTTTCACTAATATCGAAGCCCCAGTAATCAACATTTGGAAGATACTCTACAATATCTGCAGGGCCGCACCCTATATCTAAAATCGTATTACCATCTTTAGGTCGGACATAACGATTTACGAATAAAGTCCATCCCTGCTTGGCTCCCATTAAGTGTTGAAAAGCGCTGTAAATCGCGGGATGTGAAAGTATGCTTCTAATTCCAGTAGTAATTTGCATATCTCTACTCACTCTATTTGTACATCTAACTTAGTAATGCTGCAATCAATAATAGGCTGCACCTGTGCGGGAAAATACATAACAAATTTGTGCAAATTTGCACGGACAATTATCCTAATTAACAATCTCATCCACAGTGATCTACGTGAAGCAAAATCATCGTCAGTAGTTACTCTAACTAAAGTCTCTCCAAACATAGCCGCATTGAAGTGCATAGATAAATTCTGATGTTGTCTTGCGATTTTGTTTAATTGGGGTACTGATATCCAGTTTAAGGAACGCCAAGTGCCTAATGGATCCGGCATTTTTTGACTGTAATGAATGTAACGCTTAAGAAAGAATTCTGTTAGTTGTTTGCTGAATAAAGTTGGGATATTAAAATGTGGCTCATAAGGGAAAAGGTAGTTTGGACAAGTAAAATGATAAACTCCCGCAGGGTGAAGCGACTCCGCAATTCTATCAACCACGCGCGCCACATTCTCCACATGTTCCATTACATTAATGGAGAAAGCAAAATCATATTGGTTTTTATCTACCAACTCCTCAGCAGGAAGCAACAACATTTTAGGTATATCGCCAATTTTACTAGCTTGCTCCAGCACAATTAAACGTAACTTTGAAAAATGCGAAAATCCATCTCCAGTGGGCTCAAGGGCAGTGACTGCGTAGCCCTCCATTGCCAGTTGGCAACTTAAAATCATTGACCCTGCACCCACCTCTAAAATACTAGCACCGACTTGCAACTTTTTTAGATCTGCGTCAATAAATGACCTGCCGAACTTTGCCTCAGCCGCATAGGTTTCAAAAATATCCTGCAAAGCAGGCTCCATTTGGCTCAAATGAATTCGTAAAGTATTTAGCCACTCATCAATCGTAGCTAGATTAGCCTTAGATATCAATTAACACCACCTAAAATAATGCCCGCTAAAATTAAAGTTGCCGCCAACAGCCTTATAGGTGAAATAGACTCGCCAAGCAACATCCAACTACCAAGGATTACTAACACAAAAGTACTTCCAATATAAACTGGAAATCCTGTCGAGAGCGGAATACGCTGAATTACAACAAGCCAAATAAAGGAACTCAATAATGCTGCAACATAGGCGGAAAGAATATAGGGGTCTAAAAAATAACCTATAAATTTATCCAATGTATTCGTGGTAGTTACAGAATCCACACCTGATTGTGTTCGCCATTTAACTACTAGCTGGCTATATGCAACCAGTAGTGCTACTGGAATCGTGTATAGAAAAATTTTCATAGGTTGTCCAATCATGTGCGCGAAAGTATAGCTAAACCAAAACCTGTTTTACCATATCCATTACCGTTGTATAGCATATAGCGTTGGCCTTTATGATCAAAAACGAATGGGTATTCGATCATTTCTGAATCCCATCCCTCAGTCGAAACATCAATTCCAACCTCATTTAATGCCAACTCCCACGCGCTACCATCTTTACTCACGGCATAGCCAATACGATATGTTTCCCCACTGCCATTACGGTAGGAAAACCACATTTCGTAGCCACCTTGAGCATCACGTGCGACAGTAGGTCTTGAAAAGGCTTGTGCTACACCGAGCTTGTAAGGTATAGCCAAACCTTCACGATCCCAGTTATATCCATCAGCAGATGTAGCGCAATTGATAACATGCAGCATTTCACCGTTGCCGGCGTCCCATGCTATCGTTGAGCCGTACCACATGTCGTAGTCGCCTCTTGCATTCTTCACTACCCAAGGATATGACAGACTTATTGGATCAACGCTGTCAGAACCCATGAAAGGCACTTCGCTTTCCAACTCCAATGACAAATCAGGTTTCACAATGATCCGTCCAATGTCGCCTCGCCAGTGCTCATCTTGCGGCGTCTGCCATCCCATAAACAGCATGAATCGCTTACCATCAATTTCATAGCAATTACCAATGCTCACGCCATCTGCATAAAAACTGCCTTCGGGTCCGTTTTCAAAAAAAGGTTGGCGGTGTTCTTGTATGACCTTGCGCTTGACTATGTCAATATCAACCGCGCCTACAGATGACCGGTTGTTGGCATCTCTGCCGCTAAAAAAAATCCTATATATGTCCCCATCAATGAGAACTGGCAAAGGATTTGCAGCATGTGATAGAAGTTTGGGGTGCCTGTTAGCTCCGGAAGGACAATACAACAAGCCAAGTTTTTGCCATTTATTACTCATATCCCTCTCAACCTCGTGCTTGGTACTTTCGAGCGCTCTGTTGCTACACCTATATAAACACCTTCAGGCTCTGCGTCTGCAAGCAGTAAAGCTCCTGCACCAATCACGCATTTTTCTCCAATTTTGATATGGTCGCGTAGCGTCGCATTCACACCTATAAAGCACTGCTCACCTATCTCCACACCACCTGAAACAACCACATGCGAGGCAATGAAGCAGTGATCTTTGATGGTGGAGTGGTGGCCAATATGATTACCGCTCCACAGCGTGACGTTGTTGCCAATGGTAACGAATGGTTGAATGGTGTTGTCTTCAAAAATGAAACAGTTTTCTCCGATACGGCCTTCGTTCAAAACTGTGGCGTGGGAACTAATGAAGCTGGCTATTCGATACCCCAATGACTTGGCTGCCAGGTATTTTTCCTTACGCACTGCATTGAGTTTGGAATAGCTGAGTGCAACAAAAATCTCGTATTGCTCTGGCGCGTAGTGTGTTGAGAGTTCTTCAAAGACAATCACTGGAAGGCCGCAGAAAATTGTGTCAGTTCGATAAGCGGCATCAACCGTAAAGGCGACTACTTCGTATTCTGAGTCTGTGTTGAAATAGAAGTGTGCAAGTTGCGCAATATCTCCAGTGCCAAAGATTACTAGAGGGGTTTTCATAGTTACTTCCTTACCAGAATTGTAAACTCGTATAGTCCGTAGTCATGGAGAAGAGCCACGTTACGCGAATAACGGCGTTTGCAAAGATCAAACAGTACGCAAGGGTCAGCGTAATAAAGATAGTCACGCATCTTATCCTCATCGGAATAGGACGTCAGGCAATTGAACGCAAAACCAAGTCGGCTGGTTTCGTCAAGTACATCAAGTGTAGCTTCGAGATAAGACCGCCACTCTTCATCTGACCGGCCCATACGGACGTTAAAGATACCACTTGCTACGCCATAATCAGAAATTTGATCAGGCTTGCTGGAAAGAACAAAATGAGCCTGAGGTTTATTTATATAGCGCTTCTCAGCAGCAATAATCATACTGTCAGAAACATCGACTCCTGAATAGGAAAATTCTTCATATTTATTGGAGAGAAAGTCATAGAGCGCACCATAGCCACACCCTAGATCATTGATTGAAAAGTGATTGGATGTATCGATAATTTTGCATAACTGCTCGAAACGGAGTGCTTGGCTTTCTTCGCCGTTCCAATCAACTCCGCGCGGCGTTTCGCCATGCTCTGCCAATTTGGATGTGTAGTATTCGGCAACCTCGGTCAGGATTGCCGTATTTGCAATACCAGTCATTTTTAACTGTCTCCAATGCAAGGCCTAGCCTCAAAATAGAGAACCAATGCGCGTTCGGAATTGGCAAACATCTTTTGCAAGATATATAGAGGATATAACGTATATTTATTCAACAATATTCCAAGTATTGCGGGGAAATATGTCTTAAATTTCACTGCACGCCGCCCAGAATATTTGGTTCGCTCTAATGCTGATAACTCCAATTTTGACCGCTCACTCCTATTTACCAAAAAATTAGAAATGGGCAACAAACAATTTGACGTTGGAAAGGTTAATCCAGCAATGTGAAGTAGCATCCAGCCACTGTCAGCAGTCAGCGTTTTTAATGACGATCTAGTGTAGCGTCTGCAATGCCCCGCTATATCATCCTCAATGCCCCAATGCGCTGGTGATGCTGGTACCAGGCCAATCATAATTCCACTCTCATTCAAGCATTCCTTTGACATTTGCATGAAAGAAAATTGTGCATTATCTTCTAAATGCTCCATTACCATACAAGAAATCACCAAGTCCACTTTTTCGGTTGAGGGGGGATGTGAAAGATAATCCTCATTGATTGCTATATAGCGATATTCGGCAAGTTCCTTGGCAAAGCGCCCCTTCAACGATGCGATAGTTTTTGCTTCGAGATCATATGAACAACCAGACCACCCAAGATCGAGTAGCAGGCGCGTTATTTCGCCACTGCCGGGTCCAATCTCAATAAAACGCCCTGGTGTAACCTGACGTAAACGTTCACGTAGGTACATCAATTGCAAAAGTGTTCCAGGCGGCAGCACTACCATGTTGTACCACTCTCAAAAAATGTGAAAATCACAGGCCGCATAAACTAATTAAGTTGATTTTTATATAAGTTAGAATAGAACTGCATCAGTATTTTTTACCTGTTCGTTTTGAGAGGTAATCCAAAATAGAAGCAGGTTCGGCATAGTTAAAGCCCAGAACATCTCTTTCTTCAGCTGACAGGCTAACAGGCTTCATATTCATTGGAATGTTAATTTGTTGCTTGAAATATGGGATATTATAAACATGATTCACCGCACGTCTTGCTGAAACTGTCTTATTGAATCCACCCGCATGAAACAACATACAGTCAAGCAAGATAAATGAACCCGCTTTCGCTTCTACCTGAATAGCATTTCTTTGAATATAGTTAGTAGAAGGAAAAGCTTCTGATTTATGCGAAGCAGGAAGTACAAATGTAGCCCCATTTTCAAAGGTAAAATCATCAACGCAAAATAGAGCGTTAATCGCAAGCGGTTTTGTAGATACAAAATGCTGGTAAGGTAAATCTCTATGCCAAGCTCCCTGATTATAGGTTTCTTGCGGTGGATTTATTACACCGTTTTGCTGGTTAAGGATGAATTTTCCTGAAATTAATTTTTTTAGGATAAAAAGCAGGTTTTTGTTTAGGGCAAGCTTAAGAAACGCTTCGCCACCATGGGTAAGTGGTGAGCGGATGGTATGAACCTCATTCAGTCTCCTCAGGTTAGACTCTCCATACGCTTCGATATAATCCTCTCGAGTACGGTTAAACTCATCCGAAATGCTTTTGAGTTCAGAAGAAGTATATCCTGAGTCCAAGATGGCATATCCAAGATTTCTGACAGATTCAGCGGCCTCATCAAGCGCAGATTCTGATATTTCTTGCTGAAGAATTCCGTAGGATGCTGATGGAATATTTTTTGATATGGTCATTTAGAGAGCCCTTCTCTTTGCAAGCTCTTGTAGATATGGCGAACGATCGTATACGGCCGCTGCTTAACCTCAGAGAATACCTTGGAAATATAAATACCTTGCACACCCATGAAAAAAATTATCAGCCCAGAAAAAAGCCATATTGAAGCGATAATTGATGTGTAACCATCGGGTGGTGATGCAATAAATGCATAGCGGATCACTAAGTAAAAAATATAAGCAAGTGCAGTAACAGAAATTAACAAACCCGAGTAAAACGTAATTACTAACGGTTGACTACTGAAGGAAGTTACTGCATTTACTAAATGACTGAATTTTCCAGAAAGTGAATATGTTGTTGGGCTAGTAGAGTGCTTCTTAACGAATTGCTGGCATTGTTTAAATCCAGTAATAATCCACAGGCCACCAATGTTCAGTTCACGTTCTTGATGCAATAACAGTGAGTCAACATATCGTTTTGACATCAATCTTGCTGTCACTATGTTGTCAGGCTGTGCTAAACCGGTAAGAAAGCGAAATACCGTATAAAAAATTCTTCCAGTAATTTTCTCAAAATAATCGCCTTTACGCTTTATTTGAATACCATATACAACATCACAGGATTCGGCATCCATTTGTCTTGTGAAGCTAAGCAGCCATTCTGGCTCTTCTTCAAGGTCACTGTCGATCAAAAACACTCGCTGGCCAGAAGCGTTAGCTAAGCCTGCCATCATGGCCTTGTGATGGCCAAAATTACGTGACAGGTCAATGACGACGACATGGCTCTCTCTCTCAGTGAGTTGCACTGCAAGGTCAAGACTGTCGTCGGGCGATCCATCATTCACCAGAATAATTTCATAATCCTCACCTACAAGTTGCTTTGCCACTACACTTGCCCGCTGATGAAATTCGGTGATGTATTGTGCGGATTTGTAGAGCGTGGCAACAATTGAAAGTTTCATGGGCGTACATACCTCATGTAGCTACGCGCATCTTTACCACAATTGAACAGCAAATCAAGAATCGTGACTCCATGCGTGAATTCACCCCAAAGTTGGGGGTATTCTGGATATCCTGCATAATCAAACCAAGTAAGTTTGATATTCATATCAGCAAAGATACTTTCTTCGAAGTAATCTTTGGCTGCTGGGCCTGAAATGTATTCCGTTCCGCCTGCCTGCTTACAAAGATCGGCCAAACGCTCGGTCTTGCCGTCAAGCAGTGTGTAATCCCATGAATTGGTGATAACGGTCTTTATACCCAGATAATTGCAGACGGCTTCGATGAAGCTGCGATTGAGTTGCGAGATATGGGTGTAAGACTTTGCTATGTAAAGTGGCTCGACCCATGCTGCAATTTCATCAAAATGTGGCGCACGGCGATAGTTCTGCGCTAATGCTTTCCAATGTAGAGGTGCCCAGTCTGATCCATCAATCTCGGTGTCTTTAATTTTCTGATCATACTTCCCCTTAACTTGCACAGGAACCGTTAACCACTGCACTCCCTGCGGGGTCTTAATCTGGTTGCGATTGCGCCAATCGCGGCGTGTATATTGCATATCATCGTAGATAATAAACTCATCCACAGCGGCAATCATGTCGAAATAGCCCTTCCAAGGAATATAATTTGACTGAAGTATGGCTATTTTTTTTTCGTTTTGATGATTCAAGTTAGCAATACCTAGAAGATTGATTCAATCGAATTAATGAGGTTCCTACCGAAGATTCCTTCTATTGTGCTATAGTTAAACTCATTATTTTGCACTGTAACTACCTTCTTCTTTAGTTGACAATAAAATAGAAAGAACAAGCTCAGCAGATTGTCCATCGCCATAAAGTTGCGGATGTAATGACGGGTGTTTCAATGTTGAATAAGCATTTACAATGCGATCGGTGTCTGCGCTAACCAACTGATTCCAGCCGGAATCAACAGTTTCAACCCACTCAGTTTCATCCCTAGTTGTCAGACATGGCACACCGTAGAAGTAAGCCTCTTTTTGTACGCCTCCAGAATCACTCACGATGGTGTACGCAGACTGCTCAAGCCGAATCATGTCAAGAAATGACACAGGCTCCACCACTTTCAGCATGCTAAGTTTATCTTCTATACCATGCTGAGCCAACAATCCCCTTGTGCGAGGGTGCAATGGAAGAATCACAGGCATATCTCGTGCAATAGTTATCAGGGCATCTATAATCCCGAGCAGCCGGCTTGGTGCATCAGTATTTTCTGCTCGATGACAAGTAGCCAAAACATAGCGTCCTTCAGATAATCCTAAATCACTAAGCACCGTGCTGCGTTGATGCGCTATATCCCGATAAAAAAGTGAGACGTCGTACATGACGTCGCCAACAGAGTGGACTCCGTTCGTTATTCCTTCCATCTTGAGATTATTTACTGCAGTTTCAGTAGGACAAAACAGCAGGCTGGAGACTCGATCAGCAAGTATGCGGTTAATTTCTTCTGGCATGCGCATATTAAACGAGCGTAGCCCTGCCTCGACATGTGCCACAGGAATATGTAACTTGGCTGCAGCCAGTGCACCGGCAAGGGTTGAATTGGTATCACCGTAAATTAATACCCAATCTGGTTTTTCTTCGAGCAGAACTTTTTCAATAGCCTCCAGCATGCGCCCTGTCATCGCACCATGCTGACAGCCAGATATTTCTAGATTGTATTTGGGCTTAGGAATGTCGAGTTCTTCGAAAAAAACCTTAGACATATTGTCATCATAATGTTGCCCAGTATGAACCAAGACCTCTTGAATCTTATCAGCGTAATCATCACGAATAACGCGAGATATTGCTGCTGCCTTTATGAACTGTGGACGAGCTCCAACAATCGTTACAATTTTCATAAAAATACCTAAGCTGTGCAAGTAGCTGTAAAAAGCAAATCTGTTATGAACTCAAGTTTTTCTATATCTAGGTCAGGCCCCATTGGCAAACTCATCACCTCGTTCGACAAAGCTTCTGAAATAGGAAAGCTATCTCTCCCCTGACCTAAATTTGAAAATGCCGGCTGCAAATGGAGTGGTACTGGGTAATGAACTGCAGTTGGAATGCCAGCTTCTTTAAGTTTCTGCTGTACTTGCTCGCGGTTTTTTACGAGCACAGTATATTGCGCATAAACGCTAGTATTGTATGGCTCGATGTATGGTGTTTTTATTATTCCTTGTGAGTTTTTACTATTGTGCTTTTGTATCAACTCAGAATATCGATCGCCTAATCTACCTCGCTGCTCAACTTCCCAATCAAAACGCTCAAGTTTAGCCAAAAGAATAGCTGCCTGAATGGTATCTAGACGACCATTGATGCCGATTCTTGAATGGTAGTAACGTTTTTCTTGACCATGCACTCTGATTTCACGCATGGCTTTTGCGAGCGCATCGTCATTAGTGAATAAAGCACCGCCGTCTCCATACGCTCCTAAGGGTTTACTTGGGAAAAAGCTAGTTGAGCCTATGGTGGAAAGATTACAACTTTTTTTACCTTTGTAACTTGCACCGAATGATTGCGCAGCATCTTCGATCACGGGTAATCCATGCTTAGTAGCAATTGCGTTAATAGCATCAAAATCTGCACATTGCCCATATAAACTGACGGGCATAATTGCCTTAGTTTTAGGTGTTATTGCAGCTTCTATTTTCGCCGGGGCAATGTTATAAGTTTGTGGGTCAATATCTACAAATACTGGTTTTGCCCCTAACAAAGCAATCATTTCGCCTGTAGCAATAAAGGTGAATGGCGTTGTAATCACTTCATCTCCAGCCCCTATACCAAGTGCCATCATGGCAATCATGAGCGTGTCTGTTCCACTACTTGCACTAATGCAGTGCTTTACTCCTACAAACTCAGCAAGCTTAGTTTCCAGCTCTGCAACCTCGGGGCCCATGATGTACTGACCGTGTTCCAATACTGTATTTATGCGTGACTTGATATTATCTTCAAGCGCCTTGTACTGACGTTTAAGATCAATAAATGGAATTGGCTCGCTCATTACTTATCCAATAAAAGGCAGTTGCCTGCTGTTAATTTGTATCGCTCACCGGTCTCAGAACAGGTTATTTCTTCTGTATCCCCAGATAACGGCAGTTGCAATCGAACACCATGACGACTGACCCAACCAATATGCCTCGCTGGAACCCCAACGACCAAAGCATATGCAGGAACGTTTCGATTAACTACAGCCCCAGCACCAACAAATGCATACTCACCAACTGTTACACCACAAACAATTGTGCAGTTTGCGCCAAGCGTAGCACCTTGCTTTACCAATGTATCTCGGTATTCGTTTTTTCTTGGTACCGCTGAACGTGGGTTATATACGTTAGTAAAAACCATACTGGGCCCACAAAAGACATCATCTTCTAAAGTCACATTATCGTAAACTGAAACGTTATTTTGTATCTTTACGTTATTGCCTATAGCGACCTTATTTCCAATAAAAACATTTTGCCCTAATGAACAACCATTGCCGATCTTGGCACCAGCGCAAACATGAGCAAAGTGCCAAACATGACTTCCTTCGCCAATTTGTGCACCATCGTCAACAATAGCACTTGAATGCACTGTCACCGTCATATTTAATAATCTAAAGGCAAACCAACGCGCTTGCCATCACGTGCAGAAATATAAGTTGCGATAATCACCTCTAGAGACTTTAAGCCTTCACGACCATCCGTTTCTGGCTCAGCCTCACCGCGCATAACTTTAATCACATTGTCGTAATATAGAGGATGACCAAAACCATAGACGGAAGTCGTCTCATAGCTCGCTTCTTTAACTTTTGCGTCATCAGGATCAGTATCTGCAAACTCCCAATGCTGCACTTCATTAACCGCCATGCCACCAATGCGGACAGTGCCTTTTTCACCCAAGATAGTAATGCTACCTTCTAAGTTCTTAGGATAAGTCAACATGGTCACATTCATCGAGCCCAAAGCTCCGCTGCGCCAGCGCAAGCTAATGACACCTGTATCTTCAGCCTCAATGTCCCGTTCTAGCGTTGCAGTGTAGGCTTGTAAGCTTTCCAGTGGGCCAATCAACCATTCGATCAAATCAACATAGTGACTCGCTTGATTCATAAATGCACCGCCGTCATACTCCCATTTGCCGCGCCATGCCCCTTGATCATAATATGACTGAGGACGCGTCCAAAATACATTGAGATTGACCATGTAAATTTTACCAAAGCGCTTTTGCTCAATAGCCTTCTTAAGCAACTGCAGCGTTGCATTGCGGCGATTTTGTTTGACTACAAATAAACGCACCCCAGCTTGGTCACACGCTTTTACCATGCGTTTTCCGTCTGCCAGACGTGTTGCCATCGGCTTTTCTGTAATTACATTGCGCCCTGCTTGGGCAATCTCGATTGCTTGATCTGGATGTAATCCAGATGGTGTGGTTAAGATAAAAACATCGGCATCACAATTAGCCAACATCTCCGTAAGCGAATTAAACGCTTTTGCGCCAGTAGTTTTAACTGCTTCGGCCAATGCTGCTGGATTAATGTCGCAAACCCCCACCAACTCAGCATGATTGGCATGATGCTGAATTGCTGCGAAGTGATTTTGAGCAATGCGCCCACAACCGAGAAGTGCAAAACGAATTTTTCTGTTCAAAATTGGTGCTGGAAAGTGATACATTTTAGAGACTCTTTATTATTTATATATTCTTAAAATCTAGACTTTAGAATCTAAACACGGTTAAACCTAATGCTGTAGCTGACTGCTTGTTATAAAGCGCTTTTAAGTCAGCAAGTACTGGTTTTTCAGATCTCAACATTTTCTTAATTTCTGCAAGTTCCATATTACGATAAACTTTATGGCCTACAGCAACAACTAAAGCATCTACTGAAGACAAGTCATTCATTGAATTGAGTTTCACACCATATTCATGAAACACTTCATCAGCATCCGCGTAAGGGTCTGCAACCACAATATTTACACCCCAAGCCTGAAACTCTCTGATCAGGTCAATGACTTTACTATTGCGAATATCTGGACAATCCTCCTTGAAGGTAATGCCCATCACACCGACCTTGCTTTTAGAAACATCAATACCATTTTTCAACATTAATTTAATGACATTTCTAGCAGCGTATCTCGCCATGTTGTCATTCATACGCCGACCTGAAGCAATGATTTGTGGATGGTACCCAACCTCTTCCGCTTTATGCGTCAGATAATATGGATCCACGCCTATACAATGACCACCTACCATACCAGGCCTAAATGGTAAGAAATTCCACTTTGTCCCTGCCGCTTCCAACACCTCAATAGTATCAATATTCAAGCGTTCAAATAAAACTGACAACTCATTCACTAAAGCAATATTTAAATCACGCTGAGTATTTTCGATGACTTTAGCGGCTTCAGCAACCTTGATGTTAGAAGCTTTATATGTTCCTGCTGTAATTATTGATGCATATAGCGCATCCACTTCATCAGCTACGGCTGGCGTAGATCCGCTAGTAATCTTTTTAATTTTTGTTAGAGTATTGACCTTATCGCCCGGATTGATTCGCTCTGGGCTGTAACCACAATAAAAATCAACATTAAATTTTAAACCCGAGCTTTTTTCTAATGTAGGAACGCAAACCTCTTCAGTACAGCCAGGATAAACTGTAGATTCATAAATAACTAAGTCACCCTTTTTAAGCACCGTACCAATTGCTTCACTTGCTTTAATTAAGGGAGTTAAATCAGGTCGATTTGCCTTATCTATTGGCGTAGGAACAGTGACGATAAAAATGGCAGCAGATCTAAGTGCCTCAACATTTGCCGTGTATTCTAGGAAACTTGCATACGTCAATTCTTCAGACGTGACCTCTAAGGTGTGGTCCTGACCACTTTCTAATTCTGCAATACGTTTTTTATTAATATCAAAGCCAATAACAGATCTTGTTTTACCAAATTCAACAGCCAGCGGCAAACCAACATACCCTAAGCCTATGATGGCAATTTTTTTATCCGTAAAATTCATTTTATTTTTATCTCGTAAAAATTAATCTAAAAAATTACAACACAATTCAGTAATAAAAACTACTAATACCGAATTACTTTAAACTTACATTAAGCTAGTGGCTTATCTATTCAATTTCGATTTGTTGCTTTAAAAATTCAATTTCCTTTTTCAAAACTTCATATTCCTGCATTTTTGACTTTAAGAAACGTAACGTAATGATTGACTTTGCTTCAATACCTTTAGGTGTAAGCAAATACATATAAGCCAATTTATTATGGCTATTACGAAAGTTGGTAGCTTTGATCAAACCAATTTCAATCAATCCCCGAAGACAAAAGTTAGCTTTACCAAGGCTAATACCCAAATCCTTAGCGAGCTCGCGCTGACTAATCTCGGGCTTAACTTCTAGTATTTTTAGAATTTTGTATCGATATTCGTCGGTTAACATCTTATGAAGTCGTTGCCCGTATATTTATATATGTTACGTTCATGTATTGAACGCAATTTTACCAAAAAAACTAATTAACATGCAACAACTTAGACAAGGAGTACATAAAAAAGAGGCGGTGCGAAAAGTACATGGATACTAGATGGCTGACTATAGTAAGAAGGATTAGAGCCAAGATACTAAATTAAGTAATGAGAAGCTTGGTAGCTGAAGAAGAAAAACCACGAAAAAAGAACAAATGTCGTCAATACCTTTTTTGTCTGCGTATCGAACGGACTATACCTAGAAAGGATTAATCAGAAACGCTAATGCTGTTAAGTCTGTGATTTCAGATATTATATATGAAATCAAGACATCTCAAGCAAACCTGCCCTGCAAGACCCGTCATTGCTCAATTTAGCATACAAGCAGACCAACGGCTAATCTAGATAAGTTCCGCCCGTAAACTTCTTAATATCGCGTTGTTGGCGCTTAGTTGGTCGCCCAGCCCCGCGCTCACGTAAGGCGTATTCACCTTCACCCGTGGCTTTGGCATTTTCACGCCTACTGATACTTGCTCGCGTTTCAGCATATAAAAGTGCGGCTTCAGGAGCACCTTTGCGCAGGTTAGATAACGCGAGTACGTCCACTTCAATTTCAAAGTCTTTATTGCGAATATGAATCACTTGCCCGACTTTTACTTCTTTGGCGGGTTTTATCCGGTCGCCATCAATATGTACTTTACCCGTTTCAATGGCCGTGGTGGCTATACTGCGTGTTTTAAAAAAACGTGCAGCCCATAACCATTTATCCAGCCGGCATTTGGACTCAACATTGTCATCAACAACGACCATGATCAGATATTGAATACTTTGGGTAAATTAGCTTCTAGCGTCAGTTTGAATGTGCTTAATCGAGCTTCAGCAAGGTGATTAAGCTCATCTAAACTATGCCCCGTCAGGTGCATAATGCCTTCTGCCACGTTATTCATGGTAGCAATATGGAACTGGCCTTTGCTAACAGCTTCTATGACTTCATCGCTTAACATTAAGTGGCGCATATTACGCTCAGGCATTAACACACCTTGTTTGCCATCCAAGCCTATTTCTTTACAGACTCTGAAGTAGCCTTCAATTTTTTCGTTCAAACCACCTACTGGTAGCACTTCACCACGCTGATTAAGTGCACCAGTGACTGCAATACCCTGCTTGATGGGCAGTTGCGACAGCGAGGATAACAAAGCAAACAGCTCGGCACATGAGGCGGAATCACCCTCCACACCGCTGTATTCTTGTTCAAATACTAATGAAGCAGTCATATTGAGTGGATTGAGCAGCGCAAAATTAGTATGTAGCCAGCTTTGCAGAATCATCACGCCTTTGTCATGCGTGGGGCCGCTCATCGCCACTTCGCGGTCTATGGTCAGCACATCACGGCGACCCGCGTAACAGTTAGCGGAAATGCGCACCGGTGTGCCAAAGCTGGCGTCGGCAAGGTCTATGTGCGTCAGGCCGTTGATTTGCCCTACAGCTTCACCGTGTACGGTAATCATTAACTCGTTATCTACAATCGAATCGCGCATATGGCCTTCGATGTAGCTATGCCGTGCATATTTGCGGTTTATGGCAGACTTCACGTCTTCAATAGCCACTAATGTTGCGCCGCGTAGTGCTGCCGCTGCGGCACTTTCTAACATGAGTTTCTCTAGTACAGCAAACTGCGTGCTGATGCGGGTTTGGTCTTCCTCAAGCCTATGCATGGATTGCAACATGGCGGCAACCGCCTCTGCAGTAAAATGACTGCATTTGAATTGCTGACATTTTTGTGCGAGAAAAGCTGCGTAGGCGGCATAATTTTCGGAATTAGCTTTTACTTTTTCGGCGAATTCAATCTTGATGGGAAAGTAATTAAAAAAATCATAATTTTCATCGATCAGGAGGTAATAATCTTCGCGCGTTGCCACCAGCACCAGCTTCACTGATACGGGAATGGCCGCTTGCGCGCTGACAAAACTACTGCCTTGGCTGCTACTACTGCTTAAGTCTTCAATTTGTAAAGTACCGTTACGCAGAAAGCGATGCAGTTTTTCAAGTATCTGCGCACCATTTTGCTCGTCAGCTAAAATATCACGTAAATGCAGCAACAAGGTGCCACCATCTGCGCGCAGCAGATTACCAGCACGTAAGCGCATAAAGTCAGGCGTAGTGCTGGATTCGCCCGCACTCTCTACTCCACCAAACAAAGAATGTAAACTTGGGTCGTTGTCATAGATTACTGGTGCACCCTGGTTTAATTGATTCTCAACCAGCACATTGACACGATAACGCCCAAAAAAGCTCTCATTGAGCAATACTTCCAAGTTGTTATCGCCGTCGCCATTGGGGTTAGGTTGCCAAGCTTCTAAAAAATCCAGAATATCACGCTGCATTAACTCAAAGTAATGCAGCGGCATTTTTTCTGGTTCTATCAGCGTGATACTGGCCTTCACCATACTTAATTGCGCCTCTACAAAAATCTGTATTGGTGCCATGGAGTTTTTCTGTACCTTCGCTTCTAACAGTACCGCCAAATCTTTCGCCAAGTTACGGATAAATAAATCTAAAGCTTGCCTTAATTGCGTTCCAGCACCAGCAGGCAATTTCAAAAACAAGGGTTTGCCATTGGCATCAAACCGGTATAAAGCCACCAAATCTCCTGATGCCGATTGTTTAGCCGCAGCCTCATGCATCGCGCTCAGCATGAGTGTCGTACGCCCTGTGCCAGACTCGCCTAGCGCCAATAAATTAAAGCCGGCGTGATGCAGGTTTAAACCAAATTCAGCGGCTTTTTTGGCTTCAGACTGTGCAATCCAAGCTTGATGCTGTGCACTGACATTGTCTGCGCCAATAAGCTCCGAGGTGTCGGCAAAATTGAATTGCTCGACAGAAATATGATGGCTCAATTGCGCTGGTGTTAGTATTTGTGACATATCGCCTTATGGGTTTATCTGGTATCTAATTTTAATTATTGTAGCTATTTAATCCAACGCTCACGCGCGGTGTCGTCCGTATCCTTGGCATCTAGCCAACGTTCACCAGACTGCGTCACTTCTTTTTTCCAAAATGGCGCTTCTGTTTTCAAGACATCCATTATAAATTCACACGCTTTAAACGCTTCACCACGATGTGCGCCACTCACGGCCACTAATACAATTTGATCCGTTGGTTTAAGTGCGCCTACGCGGTGAATAATGAGTGCATTAAAAATATCCCAGCGGCTTTTTGCTTGGCTGATGATAGCCTCTAAGGTTTTTTCAGTCATGCCTGGATAATGCTCCAAGGTCAGTTGTGCGACCGTATCACCGTCATTGATGTCTCGTACCTGACCAACAAAACTGACGATCGCACCAGTATCTTTACGCGCATTCCGTAGCTGGTTAATTTCAAAGCCAGCATCGAAATCTTGAGTTTGTACGCGAACTGTCATGGCATAAGGTAAATGCTAACCGCCAGTGACAGGCGGGAAAAACGCGACTTCATCGCCATCAGAAATTTGCGCGTTATCGTCCACCAGTTCATGATTAATCGCACCACGCACTTTAAGCTTACCCAGCAACATTTGCTGCCAGACATCACTACGTTTAGCCAAATAAGCTTTTAGCTTAAGTATGGTGAGTGTTTTAGCAAAGGCATCGTCTGGCAACTCTAAATCTTCTGTAGAGAATTTGAGGGTTTCTTTGAGTCTTGCAAAATAAAATATTTTAATTTTCATAAGGTGATGGGTAATTTACTCTTCAATTTCATCAATAATATCTAGTAAATCCGCAGGTTTATTAGCGAGTTCTACGCGCTCTATCTGTGCAAAGCGTTGCGATATTTTTTGGCTGGAAATATGCACATCTTGAGCATTTTCATGGGCTTGACGGATATTATCGGCTAGCTTTTTCATTCGTACATCAAATCTGCCAAAGTCTTTACTTAACTTGCCTAACTCATCTTTAATCACATGTACCTGTTTGCGCGTTTCTACGTCTTTTAATACGGCACGCGCCGTGTTTAGCACCGCCATGAGCGTTGTGGGTGAAACTACCCAAACACGTTTATTCATGGCATATTCAATCACGTCTGCATGGTAAGCATGTAGCTCAGCAAACACGGCTTCCGCTGGAATAAACATTACAGCGCCGTCTGACGTGACGTTAGAAATGATGTATTTATTAGCAATGTCATCCACATGCTTTTTAACGTCAATCTTAAATTGTTTTTCAGCCGACAATTGCTCAGCATCACTTAATTTACTATCGAACATGCGGTGATAATTCTCAAGCGGAAACTTACTGTCTACCGCGACAGTACCGGTAGGATCTGGCAGAAATAAAGCGCAATCGGCACGCGTGCCATTTTCAAAGGTGTACTGCATGGCAAATGAATTAACGGGTAATACATTACGCACCAAAGCTTCTAATTGCACCTCACCGAATGCGCCGCGGCTACGCTTATCGCCCAATAGCTCTTGTAGGCTGACAACATTGGTAGTCAAACCATCGATTTTCTTTTGCGCTTCATCAATCGTCGCAAGGCGAGCCATGACATCAATAAACGTTTGATTGGTCTTTTTGAAGCCTTCATCCAAACGCTCAGACACTTTGCCGCCAATTTGCTCCAGGCGACCATCGACAGCTTTGGCCAAATTATCAATGGTGCTGACTAACTGTAAGGTCGCATTACGCATGGTAGACTGAATCAGCTCTTGCTCAGCTTTGCCTTGCTCGGCAAGCGTGGTGTGTAGCTTCTCAAGCACGGTTTCACGGGTCAGCGACAAGCTATTGTTTTGTGCCAACTGCAATGCCTGCATGGCATCTCTGGTAGCTTGCAGCTCAGCGGCCACACTCATCCGCAGGCGTTCACTGGTGTCACTTGAAGACGCGCCCAAACGGTCACCTAACTTATTTAAGCCATCGTTAAAGTCCAGCAACATCGCCCTATGTTTCTCTTCCAGCTGCTGCAAAATCACTTGTTGAGAAGTGACGGCATTTCCATCAGGCTGGCTGTTTTTCCATAGCTGCCAAACCAGTAGCAACAAAATGGCAAGCGCAACCACTAATATAATAATTTGAATCATAGGGCTGAATTATACCTGATGCGGAATGTTTAATGCCCTAGGGCATGCTATGAAAGCGCTGGCAACTGAATAATTTCTATATTCTTGCTGCCAAGCGCTTTTAATAATAATTTGTAAGTATCTAGATCAAATTTAAGTTCTGATTTTTGCTGAATATTTTCAGTTAAATCAGCTTCATTCTCGACGGCACCCAGATAGCACCAATACTCAAAAAGATGAATTTGGGTTTTATTATTTTCACTATTGTGTTCACGTATACCGATTTTTCCAGTGAATGGCCATGCTTTTAGCCGATGAGCAACGAGTGCTTGTTGTAAACGTAAATGATGCATCGCTGGTGCTTCACGTCCACAGCACACGCCCTTACAACGTTTAATCTGACTAGAAAAACAGGCGCCCTCACCTGATTCTAGCCCGAGCACTTTCAGGCATAACTGATGCGTCTCTGCGATTTTACGTAATGCTGCTATGGCTTGCCGTTTACTCTTAAATGTCCCAAATAACTGGCTCAGTTCAGCCGGGTTAATTTCATCTTCAGACACTAACACCAAGGCAGGCTTGGCATTCAGGTCAGTTTGAAATTTCCAGCCATACAACTGATGCTCGTTGCGTAACTGGCGGTTATACATAGGTTGATGCTCTTTGATCAAACGGGATTCTAAAAGTAATGCACTAAACTCGCCCGCCGTTTCTACCCATTCAAGCTGTTTAACCTCCTGGTTAATACGCATTTCTTTAGCCGAGGCATGCTCACTACTAAAATGCGACAGCACCCGCGCCCGAATATTCACACTTTTACCGATATAAAGCGGCAAGTTATTTTCGCCAAAAAATAAATAAACACCGGGGGTTTCTGGCATATTCTCTAGCGGCAGTGCATCTAAATGTGGCGGCAATATTGGGCCTCGCATCAGTTGTTTAGCGGCCTTAACTATCGCTGCATCCCCCAGTTCTAATTTAGCGGATTCTAAAAAAGACAGGATAGATTCAACATCGCCCATGGCACGATGGCGTGCAATGCTTGTAATATTGTGGCGCGTCATAATCGCATCCAGTCCATGGCTGCGGTGTTGCGGGTAGAGCAAGCGCGAGAGTTTGACGGTACATAGTACTTTTTGCCGTAAGGTATAGTCCAATCGCTTAAACTCCGCCTTAATAAAGCCATGGTCAAAACGTACATTATGGGCGGCTAATACGGAGCCTTCTAAAAAGCGTAACAACTTGTCAGAGACTTGTGCAAAAGTTGGAGCATCCGCTACCATTTCATCATTAATACCTGTTAGCTGTTGAATGAAAGCTGGAATGGGCTGTTCTGGATTGACCAATGTCTGCCAGCGAGCAACCTCAATGCCATTATCAAAGCGAACCAGCGCAATTTCCGTGATGCGGTCTTTAAGCGGCGTTGCCCCTGTTGTTTCAAGATCCAAATAGGTAATTGATGGCAGCATAAGTGTTGTTTCTAATCCGTATTTTAAATAAGTGTTCAGTGCTTGCTTCTTCGGCAGGCACATTGATACGCACATCGCGTGATTTCAACACAGCCAATGGTTTGGTGGCACGCACAACAACGACAGCTGATACCGGCAATTGCAAAACGGCTCGATTTTCAGTAATGGCGACGGCCTTGTCTTTCAATGTTAGATTTCTTAAGATTTAGCCTGTTAGTTTAGCTTTTCAGTATAACAAATCCCCATTAAGCAAAAAAACCATTTATGATTTTACCCACGACCTATCTTGATACAAACGTTAATGATCAAACTAAAATTGATTTTAAGCCAGTGGCTGGCAAGTCTAACGCGCAAGCTAAGTAATAACTTTTACTTATATCTATGTGCCCTACTCACGTTGTTGGTGCTGCTTGACGCAAACCTGTTTCACGTAGGTGAGAATATGCGTGACCGTGCTTTTGATCTAATGGTGAAAAACCGGATAGTTGTACCGAAACCAGACCCTGATATTGTAATTGTAGACATTAATGAAGCTTCATTAAGTGCGATGGCAAAGGAATATGGGCGCTGGCCGTGGCCACGCCAAGTATTTGGTGAGTTTGTAGAAAATATCGAAGCGCAAAATCCAAAAGCGATAGTATTTGATATTTTATTTAGCGATGCCGACGTTTACAACCCTGATAGCGACACCTACTTTAACGGTGTGATTGCAGATACCAATAACACCTTCTTTCCCATGCTGCGCCTATCTGAAGCCAATGATCACTTAAGTAAAATTACACCAGATATGATTCCTGGCATTGCTTATTCGGCAAAAGATGCCAATGATGTAGCAATGCCGTTGGCTAAAAAACCAATTGCCATTGTATTGCCACATTTTGAAGCTGCGTTTAATTCTAAACGGCTTGGTACACATAATATTTATGCAGATGCAGATGGCATCACACGTGAGTATCGACTTTGGCATGATGAAAATGGCTGGCTACTGCCGTCGTTACCTTTAGCAGTGGGCAACTTTGTACAAATAAACTCTATGCCGCCACCGCAAAATATGCTGATTAACTGGCGTGGCAAACCATTTACATATCAATATACGACTTTTAGTGACGTGTATACCGACATGGCTAGCAAAGTTAAAAAACGTGCGCCAAATGAATTTACCAATAAAATTGTAATTATCGGCTCTACCGCACCTTCACTTTTAGACCTAAAAGCCACCGCCATGGCCAAAGAGTATCCTGGCGTCGAAATTTTAGCCACCGCGATTGATAACGTAAAACACAGAGATTACTTACATGTGTGGCGCGGTAAAACACCCTACATATTAATGAGCTTATTGCTGATCTGGCTGACTGCATTAGCATTTTACCGCAACGTAGACCGCGACAAAGTCACTACTATTTTTAGTAGTAGCCAGATTACTTTACTAGGAATCTCCTACATTGGGCTTAATTTCACCAATGTTTATTTCGATATCACAGGGCCCATTACTTGGGCTGTGATGTACTTCAGTGTGGCTAAAATATACGCGCTGGCAACTGACCGCGCCATGCAACGCCTGTTGGCGAATGATATTGAAGCAGGCAAAAAAGGGACGGCAATACTATTGATGCCTATTATCATAGAGAGCAATGTATCGCTTAGTGACGCCATGTTAAAACGACTACAGCAGCAAATAATGCAGCATTGCACTATGCCCGCCACCGTTGAAATATTAAAAGGCACGCAAAGCGGCATTTGGGGCTTATTTAGAGACATGATTACGGTGAGTTGGGGGTATCATCATTATGATGCGATAGAGTCTGAAAAAGTGCATCAAGACGCACAACAATTAGGTATGCAATTAAATGCCCTATTACAGAAAAAAGGGTTGCCTGACGACACTGTCGTGCGTTACGTTCAACATACAGGTGTACTCAATGCAGAAAAACCGATGGACAGCCAGTGGCGCAGTTTATTTGCACAAGCCATTATTAAGTTAGATATTTTAGAGAGAAATCAACCATGATTAAAAAATCAACTTACTTGCTGATTGCCGCAGGCTTATCCACACTATTGCTGACCAATGCCGTCATTGCCGCAGAGACTGGAAGCGCGCTTAAAAATGACAGCATGCGCTTAGAGCCTTTTGCAGATGCGAAAGTAGCAGGCAGTTTTAACCGTGGCGACAGCCTTGAAATATTAAAAAAACAAGGCGCTTGGCTGCAAGTTAAAACTAAAAAGACCACTGGCTGGGTACGTTTATTGTCCGTTAAACGCAGCAGTTCCAGTGCCGGCAATCAAGCAGCTGGTGTATTAGCCGCTGCAAGTGGTCGAGCTGGCACAGGCCAAGTGGTTTCTACTACAGGCATTCGCGGTTTGAGCGAGGAAGACCTTAAAGCAGCAAAATTCAATGAGCTTGAGGTTAAGAAATTGGAGAGCTACACGCAAAGTGCAGAGCAAGGCAGTCAGTTCGCCCGCGCTGGTAATTTAAAAACTATCGCTTTTGCAAACTTAAATGCCCCAAAAGGTGATGCAAAATGAATGTAAAATTTAACAAAAATCTCTTTATCTCCACTTTATTGGCCTGCTTATTAAGCAGCATCAGCTTACATAGTGCCGCTTTTGATTTTAAAAATGCGATAAAGGATGCAGTAAAAAAACAAATCGATCCGAACGCCGACCAACCGACAAGCACGCCTGCAACAACATCTGTGGGGGCTACTGCAATACCTACTTCTAACACCCCAACTGACGCTGCTGAACCCACCATCAACTGGAAAAATCCAAGTAAAGATGAGGAAATTGCTTTGGGGCGAGAAATTACAGGTAATTTACTCGGCGCTGCACCGTTAGTAAAAGATGAAGCCTTACAGAAATACGTAAACTCCGTAGGTCGTTGGGTGGCATCGCAATCAGATCGCCCGGATTTACCTTGGCATTTTGGTGTAATTGAAAGCGATGATTTAAACGCTTTTGCCGCACCTGGTGGCTTCGTAATGGTCACTAAAGGTTTATACCGTAAACTGAATAACGAAGCACAACTGGCTGGTGTACTTGGTCATGAAATCGGTCATGTTGTCAAAAAACACCAACTTAAAGTGCTGCAAAAACAACAGCTATTAAATGTAGGTGCAAACTTTTTGAACAAACAATTAGGTAAAGACAATAAATTGGTGAGCAAAGCGATTGGTAGCGGAGCAGAAATTAGTGCTCGCAGCTTAGATAAAAGTGCAGAATATGAAGCCGATAGATTAGGCCTCAGTTACGCCACGCGCGCGGGCTATGAGCCATTTGGCTTGCCTGAAGTGCTGGATACGCTAGGACAAACCAATAAGAATGACAGCAGCGTTGCCTTGCTGTTCAAAACACATCCGCTTCCTGATGAAAGGCTCGCCGCATTGAGCGATGCCGTGGGCAGCCGCCTTGATAATGTGAAAAATGGTAAAACGCTGGAAAACAGGTTTTATATCCTTAAAAACTAGAGTGTAAGTTTCTATAATCATTAATTAAGATGCTGTAGCTACGCGGAAACGGTAAGTGGTTTCCGCTGGTGAGTATGTATAAAGTTACACTAAATCCCTAGCACGCAATTCTGACTTGATATACGCATAATAAATAGGCGCAGCGACTATGCCAGCCAATCCAAAAGCCGCTTCCATCACCAACATTGCAACCAATAACTCCCAAGCATTTGAGCGAATCTGACTGCCAACAATACGAGCATTCAAGAAATATTCCAATTTATGAATTACAATTAGATAAACCAATGAGCCGATAGCAACGCTTAACGACTGACTAAGACTTACAATGACAATGATCGTGTTGGACACTAAATTACCGACCACTGGAATCAAACCGATCACAAATGTAATGGCTATCAAAGTTTTAACAAGCGGTAGATGAATACCCATTAATGGCAGAGCTACCGCCAAATAGATGGCTGTAAACGTAGTGTTGATTGCCGCGATACGTAACTGTGCAAACACGACACGTTTAAAAGCATCACTGAAGAACTCGCCACGCCCAGCCAGTGCCCGCGCCAACGGCTTGAAATTATCCATCACCACGGCATCGCGCAAGGCCAATATGCCACCGATGATCATACCAATCAGGATATGTGCCGTCACGCGGCCAGCCTCTTTACCTAACACTTGTAACTCACCAGCATGCGTACGTAGCCAAGTGGCCGCTTGCTCCTTAAACGCAATAGCATCTACAGGTACATGAGCCAATAATGAAGCTGGCAATATCTTGCGAGAGTCTTCAATGATCTGTGCCATTTTCGCCAACAATACCGTGACACTTCCAGCATCCGATCTTAAAAAGGTCACCAAACCAACGCCAGCAAGCACCAACAGACTAACAACAACAACAACCAAAATACCTACCGCCCACAGTTTAGAGCGTTTGCTAGGCCGCTTGCTAGGAAAGCGACGTGCAATATACGGTGTCATAATATGCACAAGTTCATATACCAACAAACCGGCTAACAAGGCAGGCAACAAATGAAATAGCAACACAAATAACAAAACAAAGGCCGTTAAAACCCAAGAAGATATTTCATAGATGGATGGCTGTAGCGCTTGAAACTTTTTCATCATTTGGCTTTTCAGTTAAATAATTTAATTGCAGAATGAGTTGACTATTTATAGGTGTATTTATTCAGCATATTTTTTCATTCTGCATGAAATTCTAGATCTCAATTAAAATGACTTAAAGCGGTTTGCAAAACTAACCGCTTCTGTTGCTGGCAATAATAATACCAAATCAATCTGTTCGTTAAAAACCTTGTCCACAATACTACCATTACACTTACCCAATGCATGGCTAACTGCGTCCATTTGTTTATAGTTAATCGTTAATTGGATTGTTTGCATTTCAACAAAAGGGCTTGTTTTTGCCGCATCTAAGGCGAGCTTAGCGGTGCCGCCGTAGGCTCGTGCTAAACCGCCAGTACCCAGATTGATGCCGCCATAATAACGGATAACAGCCACGCAGACGTTGATTAGATCTCGCCCTTCAATCAGTTTTAATACCGGCATGCCAGCCGTGCCAGATGGCTCACCGGCATCTGAAAAACGCGGAACAATGCCTTGTTCTGTTTTGAGTCGAAACGCATAAGCCAAATGATGTGCCGTTTGATGCTGTGCAGCAAATGCGCGCAGCGCCGCCCCAACCTCACGCTCATCAGCACAGTGCGTAACAAAAGCAATAAAGCGCGACTTTGTGATGGTTTGTTCAGCGAAACCGGATTGAGTGACCGTTAACAATTGAATAGCTTATAAAAAATGAAAGTTGAATAATTTAAAAAAGTTAGCCTACAAATCACCCTTGCTGGCTTTATACATGATTTTCAACAAAGCGGTTTCAAGTTCTTGCGCTGCTTTTTGTGCACGTGGCGTTGGGTTTTTAATACTTTTTAAATCAAAAGTAGGTCGCGCTAATGCAATAAACAGCTTGAGTTTTTGGTGAGCATCCGGTTTTTCATAAATGGCGATTCTACAAGGTGCAAATACTAAAAACTCGGGGTGATCGAGCATAATCTCCGCACCTAAACTCAAGTTGCAAAAGCTATGCACTTCTTTAATTCCCTGAGGATCAATGCCGCGCTTTTTGAGGTGTTCTCCAATTGGAAAGTTGGCTGAATTCACAAAATTCAGGCCTTCACTCACACTTTTCAGACTATCTACTACATCTTGATAGCTCACGCCATCTAGCACTGGTAGCTCATAAATGGAGCTAGTGGTGTCTATGGCGGGCATGCCTGCACTAACATTGCCATTAAGTTCCATCGGGCTGGCGGCATGTGGCTGAATGTGACTACAAGCGACCAACGTCAGCAAGATCGTACAGATGGTTATTGGTCTAATCATGAATAAGACTCCAATTGTTTCTGGTTAATTAAGCACTGGCTTTAAGTGCTTCATCCACAGCCTTACGATTAAAGTGTGGTGCAATTAACTCAATGAATCCATACATATAACCACGTAAAAATGCATCTTTCCGTACCCCTAGATAGGTCGTACTATCGGGGAACAAATGACTCACATCTAAACGCGCCAAGTGTGCATCACGCTCAGGGTCATACGCCATATTTGCCAGTAAACCTACACCTAGCCCTAATGACACATAAGTTTTAATCACGTCAGCATCAATGGCGGTCAGTACCACGTTGGGGGACAAATTGGCATCACTAAACACCTTAGACACCAATGTTCCGCCTGTAAAACCAAAGTCATAAGTAATTAACGGGTAAGCAGCTAATTTCTCCAGTGTGAGAACTCCATCTGTCAATAAGGGATGACCATGCGGCACCACCACGCAGCGATTCCACTGATAACAAGGCAAACATAACAAGCTGTCATAGTTGCTAATCGATTCTGTTGCAATGCCAATATCGGCTTCCCCACTTGCCACTTGCTCAGCTACTTGAGTAGGATTACCCTGGTGGATATTCAACTTTACCTGTGGATATTGGCTCATAAACTCTTTAACAGCCGCAGGAAGCTTATAGCGAGCTTGTGTATGCGTTGTCGCAATGGTCAAGGTACCAGATTCAATATTTGTGAACTCATCACCTACACGTTTGATATTATCTACATCAAGAATCACCTTGGCTGCTAAAGATAATATTTGTGCACCCGGTTCAGTAATACCCGTAAGGCGCTTGCCGTTACGCTGAAAAACTTGCAGCCCCAGCTCATCTTCAAATAGCTGGATTTGCTTACTGACACCAGGCTGCGAGGTAAATAAAGCCTCAGCGGCACTTGTAATATTCAGGCCTTGGCGTGCCACTTCATGTAAATAACGCAACTGATGTAACTTCATGTTCGTATCATCTCTAGTTAATTTTTAATATCACTGAACTGAATATTACAGAACCAATATCACAGAACTCAATATCACAGAACTTAAGTATAATTAAATCAATATAATTAAAACCTATATGTATAGAATAACATATTCTTAAATTATTTTTTAAATGCCTGATATAGTCGCACCCTTGTTTTAATTGACGAATACTCCATATGGAATTTGGTTATATATTAGCCGGCTTTGTCGTTGGCTTACTGGTTGGATTAACAGGTGTAGGTGGCGGCTCGCTGATGACGCCTATACTCGTGCTATTTTTTCACATTAAACCGGTGTTAGCTGTAGGCACAGACTTACTTTATGCCTCGTGCACAAAAAGCGTAGGTATTTTTGCACATGGTAAACTTGGCAATATCGACTGGAAAATCGTACGGTTGTTGGCATACGGCAGCGTGCCTGCATCCATCATTACTACGCTGTATTTAAGAAAAATGGATATCGCTTCAGACAGCGCAGTGAGTACCATCAAGTTTTGGCTAGGCATTGCCTTGCTGGTGACATCGCTCTCTGTGTTGTTTCGCAGTCAATTAGCCAGTTTTTCCAAAAAAGAACATTTGATCAATGCAAAATGGACACCCTATTTAACTGTAATTTTAGGAGTGACTTTAGGTTCCTTGGTCACACTAACATCCGTAGGTGCTGGCGCACTAGGTGTGACAGCGCTTTTAATCATTTATCCAAATAGATTGATTACTACCGTTATTGGGTCTGATATTGCACATGCCGTACCATTGACATTGGTTGCAGGCTTAGGTCATGCCAGTATCGGTACGGTGGACTACAGTTTGCTGGGGACACTGTTAATCGGCTCCATTCCAGGCATTTGGATTGGTAGCCACTTAAGCTCAAAAGTAGCCGAGCATTGGGTGCGGATTGCATTGGCAGCCATACTAATATTTGTGGGCTTGAAGCTCATTTTCCATTAAAATATCGGGTTACTGATAGAAGACAATTGAATTAAGAAAAGCATAAAATGTATAAGTATGATGAAATTGATCAACAAATAGTCGATGAACGCGTTACGCAATACCGCGACCAAACACGCCGTTACTTAGCTGGCGAACTTTCAGAAGAAGAGTTCCGTCCATTACGCTTGCAAAATGGCTTATATATTCAGCGCCATGCACCGATGTTACGCATTGCCGTGCCTTACGGCATGTTATCAAGCAAGCAATTGCACAAACTGGCTGATATCGCACAACGTTACGATCGTAGTTATGGTCATTTCAGTACGCGTCAAAATATGCAACTCAACTGGCCTAAGCTCGAAGATGTGCCTGACATTTTAGCCGAATTAGCCACCGTTGAAATGCACGCGATTCAAACATCAGGCAATTGCATCCGCAACATCACCACAGACCAATTTGCAGGCATAGCGCCGGATGAAGTGGTCGATCCTCGCGCAATGGCTGAAGTGATACGTCAATGGAGTACTTTTCATCCAGAGTTTGCGTTGCTACCTCGTAAATTTAAAATTGCAGTGTCTGGTACTAAAGATGACCGTGCTGTTGTGCAAATGCATGATGTTGGCATGGAGTTTTATCTCGATACCAATCAAAAAGTCGCCATCAAAGTATGGGTTGGCGGTGGCTTAGGTCGCACACCTATTTTAGGCACGGTGATACGTGAACATCTTGAGTGGCAACACGCCCTTACCTATTGCGAAGCGATTATTCGCGTGTACAACCTGCATGGCCGTCGTGATAATGCCTATAAAGCCCGTATTAAGATATTGGTCAAGGCACTCGGTATTGATACGTTTCGCAGTCAAGTTGAGGCAGAATGGGCTCACTTAAAAGATGCACCCAATACCATCTCTCAGGCAGAATTAGCCCGTGTATCAAAACATTTTGAGGCTATGCCTTATGCAACGCTGCCAGCATCCGACGCGAGCTTCGATGCGGCGGTGGCAAGCAATCCGGCATTTGCCGCATGGGTCAAACGCAGCCTGCACGCACACAAGACACCTGGTTATCGCGCGGTGACGCTATCACTTAAACCGCATGGCAGAGCACCTGGCGATGCGACTAGCGAGCAAATGCATGTTGTGGCAGATTTAGCTGAACAATATAGTTTTGGTGAACTGCGTGTCTCACATGAGCAAAATTTAATTCTAGCCGACGTAAAATTAAGCGATTTATTTGCAGTATGGGAAAAAGCCCGTGCGCATGGTTTAGCCACACCGAACATAGGCTTACTGACTGACATTATCTGCTGCCCTGGCGGCGACTTTTGCTCACTGGCTAACGCCAAGAGCATCCCGATTGCTGAAGCGATTCAAATGCAGTTTGATAACTTGGATTACTTGCATGACATCGGCGATATTGAGCTCAATATCTCAGGTTGCATGAACGCTTGCGGCCACCATCACATAGGCCATATCGGCATACTAGGTGTAGATAAAGACGGTTCTGAATGGTACCAAGTCTCTATTGGCGGTAGCCAAGGGAATAATTCAAATATTGGTAGCGTGATTGGACCTTCGTTTTCTGCGGATGAAATGCCTAATGTGGTACAAAAACTAATTGATGTCTACATTAAAGAACGTGCACCTGAAGAGCAGTTTATTGACACGGTTCGTCGCTTAGGTGTTGCGCCATTCAAAGCCTATGTTTATGCTAAAAATACCAAAATTGCTAAAGATGAGGTTGCAGCATGAGTAAGCTGATAAAACTAAATAACAACGTCGCAAGTATTGGTGATGACGAGTGGGCTATTGTTAAATTGCCGGCAAGCCAAGTCGAAGCGCGTAAACAAGCTGGGAAAGTAGTGCTATTTAAGCTGACTGGCGAAAAAACCGTTTCAGATGACCAAGTTAGCAATACTGTCACTCCTGATACTGGCAAAGTATTAGTCCCACTTAGCGTGTTTATTGCACGTAAAACTGAATTACAAGCCCGTATCAATCAGGGTGACATCGGCGTCTGGCTAGATACGCATGAGGTATTGGCTGAATTAGTTGAGCATCAAGCAGATTTGAACCAATTACCTATTATTGCCGTGCATGTAGAACGTTTTGCAGACGGCCGCATCTTTTCATTAGGTGTATTATTGCGGACGCGCTATGGCTATAAAAATGAGCTGCGTGCTTTTGGTGATGTGCTACGTGATCAGTTATTTTTTCTTAAACGCAGTGGTTTTGATAGCTACTTAATTCGCGCGGATAGAAATGCAGAAGAAGCTTTATTAAGCCTAAAAGACTTTAGCTCACCTTATCAAGGTGCGGTCGATGAAGCGCGCCCTGCCTTTGCGCGTTATAACAGGATATCTTAATGTCAGGACAAGTCTCAGTCTCAGGCTTACACCCTGTGGCAAACAACCCGGCGACATCGCCTGAACTCACAGTAGCGTTACAGTCCGCGGTCAATCAAAAGCATGCAAACGTGATTAGCATACTAAAAGATGCAATTAACGAGCTTGGTAAGCAATATGAAATAACGTTTGCCAATAGCATGGGCGCTGAAGACATGGTGCTGACTGATATTATTATGCGCGAGCAATTAGCCATTGAGATTTTCTCTTTGGATACAGGTCGATTACCCGTTGAAACTTACGATTTAATCGCCGCAACTGAACAAACTTATAATACCAGGCTGAAAGTGTTTTTTCCGCAAGCCGAAGTTGTAGAAACTTACGTTCGAACAAATGGCATCAATGCTTTTTATGAAAGTATTGATCTGCGTAAAGCCTGCTGTTTCATGCGCAAAGTAGAGCCGCTACAACGCGCACTTAAGGGCAAAAAAGCTTGGGTCACAGGCATGCGCGCAGAGCAATCAAGCACGCGTGTTGATTTACCATTTCGTCAGTTTGATGAAGGTAATCAATTAGAAAAATTCAATCCATTAAGTGATTGGACTGAGCAAGAGGTTTGGGCGTATATCCGCATGCATGGCGTACCTTATAACAAACTGCACGACCAGTTTTACCCGAGTATTGGCTGCGCACCATGTACCCGTGCAATTGCAATGGGTGAAGATGTTCGCGCTGGCAGATGGTGGTGGGAAGATCCGCTAAACAAAGAATGTGGTCTTCACGTAAAAAAATAAAATATCGCACAAAAATTGATTTTGAACTGAAACTTATGACAACTAAACAAGCAAATCCTCGTCAGCCACTTTCGCATTTAGACTGGCTGGAATCTGAAGCCATTTATATTCTGCGCGAAGTCGCTGGGCAATGTAGCAATCCTGTATTGCTATTTTCAGGCGGCAAAGACTCTCTCTGCATTTTACGACTCGCTGAAAAAGCCTTCAGGCCTGGCCGCTTTCCGTTCCCCTTAATGCATATTGATACAGGTCACAATTATCAAGAAGTGATTGATTTCCGTGATCAACGTGCCGCTGAACTAGGCGAGCGCTTGATTGTGCGTAATGTTGAGGATTCAATGAACCGCGGTACGGTTGTACTTAAAACACCGGATGAATCGCGCAATAAACATCAATCTGTCACCTTGCTTGAAGCCATTGAAGAATTTGGTTTTGATTGCTGCATCGGCGGCGCACGTCGCGATGAGGAAAAAGCCCGCGCCAAAGAACGTATCATGAGTTTCCGTGATGAGTTTGGTCAATGGGATCCTAAAAACCAACGCCCTGAGTTGTGGAGTCTTTACAATGCACGCTCACACAAAGGTGAAAACATTCGCGCCTTTCCAATTTCAAACTGGACAGAAATGGATGTTTGGCAATATATCGAACGTGAGAATTTAGGTTTACCCAGCATTTACTTTGCACACAACCGCCCTGTCGTCATGCGCGGCGGCGCTATTGTGCCAGTGACTCATGTAACACCAGCTAAAGCAGGCGAAGAAATTATCGACATGCAAGTACGCTTCAGAACTGTGGGTGACATCACTTGCACCGCCCCTGTGATCAGTGATGCTGATACTGTCGCTAAAATTGTCCTGGAAACAGCAACATCTACCATTACCGAGCGCGGTGCGACTCGTCTGGATGACCAAACATCAGACGCATCAATGGAACAACGTAAGAAAGAAGGCTATTTCTAATGAGCAGCACGAATACACAAAACGTAAGTACAAAACATAACGATAGCCTTTTGCGCTTTATGACCTGCGGCAGCGTAGATGATGGTAAAAGCACTCTCATCGGCCGTCTACTGTTTGACACCAAAACCATTCTGGCAGACACGCTTACCCAAATGGCGCGCACTTCTGAAAAAAGAGGATTAACTGCGGTTGATTTGTCACTGCTGACGGATGGCTTGCAAGCCGAGCGTGAACAAGGTATTACCATTGACGTAGCCTATCGTTATTTCAGTACTGGCACACGTAAATACATCATCGCCGATGCACCTGGCCATGAACAATATACACGTAACATGGTAACCGCGGCTTCTACTGCTAATTTAGCGATTATATTGATTGATGCGCGTAAAGGCGTACTAACACAAACCCGTCGCCATTCGTACCTCGCGCATTTGGTTGGTATTCCACACATTGTGGTCGCAGTGAATAAAATGGATCTAGTGAATTATGATCAAGCCATTTACGATAAGATTTGTGCAGATTATTTAGTATTTGCCAATGAAATTGGCCTGGCGCAAAGTAAAAGCGCGGCCGGCAACGATATTAGCTTTATTCCGATGTCTGCACTGAATGGCGACATGTTGGTGGATAGACTAGACAACATGCCGTGGTATACCGGCAGCACCATGATAGAAATACTTGAAGCAGCGCCATCTGCTCACACCGAGCATAACGAGCCATTCCGTTTTCCTGTACAGTTTGTATGCCGCCCACACGCGTCTGACAATCCTGAATTGCACGATTTCCGTGGCTTTATGGGTCGCATTGAATCTGGTGAAATTTCTGTTGGTGATGCTGTTACGGTTTTGCCTAACGGCTACCAATCCAAAGTAAAAGCAATTCAACTGGGCGAAGATCAATTACAATCGGCCACAACAGAGCAAAGTATTACATTGCTTTTAGAAGACGAAATCGATACTTCTCGCGGTGATATGATAGTGAAGTCGAGTGAAGCACAGGAACCAGTCAAACAAATCGATGCTTTTGTGTGCTGGTTATCAGAAACACCGATGTCTACCGCACGTACATATATTATTCGCCATACCACACGCGAATCTAAGGCAAAAATCGGTGCGATTCAATACAAAGTAGATGTTAATACGCTAGAAGAACAAGCAAGTACTGACCTTAAAATGAACGATATTGCACGAATTACATTCAAACTTGCACAAGCGCTTATGGTTGATAGTTATCAGCTTAATCGGGCTACTGGCGCATTTATTATTATCGATGAAAGCACCAATAACACCGTTGGTGCCGGTATGATTATTTAGCTTATTTGATAATTGCTGTTAATAGCGCATATTAAATACGCCAAAAATCAATTAAAATAACGTTTTAGATTTTTAAGCTCTCAAGGAATAATAAATGACTTACGTCGTTACCGAAAACTGTATTCAATGCAAATTTA